>ERZ1066117.25-NODE-25-length-224338-cov-11.091353_pt1 | contig 224338 bp, 164 predicted proteins | sample MGYA00382764_ERZ1066117 | MGnify/ENA primary metagenome ERZ1066117 (study PRJEB33369, sample SAMEA5778347) | biofilm metagenome | biome: Industrial cooling water; feature: Water cooling tower basin; material: Biofilm | place: United Arab Emirates | collected...
CTGAGCCAGGATCAAACTCTCCATAGTAAAACAGAGTAATTTGACTTGCTCTATACAATCTATTTCTGAACAGATATGAAATACTGCCCAAAAATAGTAATCATCTGGCTTTAGGGTATTCCTAAAACTCAAGTAATTTGACGAAGTTTATATATTCGCTTGGCTTTCAAACTATTCTTTTTTCTTGGTTCAAAGGATGGTCTTAGATTACTCATTGACCTTTCTAACTTTAGCGTAGCGATCGCTCTTTTTGAGAGAACTTGACCCTACAAAACAAATTCGACGAATCGATCTAAGTTGATGGGATAATCGCTAGCAGCACCAAAACAAGACCCTGAATTCAGCTTTTCGACTGAAAAAGAGTTTTGAAGGAATAAATCAGAAACAGACAACCCTAAAATATAGGAGCGGCCTGAACTGACAGCTCCACCCGGGAGCGCTTTCCTGGCGCTTGACTAGTATAGCGCATAGAGCCCGGTTTTTGGCAAGCTATTTTTTCCAATTTTCTAACACGGATTTTTGCCAAGGAGATAGTTGAGGGTTGGGGAGCAATTCTAGCTGTTTCTACAAAATGGCATCGGGAAACCGACCCTTACAACTGGGCCAACCAAGCTTAATCCCCAAATTATCTCTGAACTACCAGTGCTGGAGTTGGGAGCAAGCAGTGAGATATCAACCAGGGAACTTCCGATTAAAACCCTGCTGAGAATAACAATCTCTTCAAGTTTTCAGGCAATTGACCAGGTAGCAATTACTCAATAAGCAGCAACTGATTGACAGCCATCCATGCCACTTAATTGAAACCCGGGATGGGAGATTATGCTGCGATCTCGTATTTTGTGGCGGGGCTTTTAAGCGCAGCCTCGTAAATTTACTTAAGCTCATAATACTCTTACCAAACCAATTGAAATCATCGAGCCAGACAGAAAGTGGTTAGAAGTGCTATCAAATCGAACCTGGAAGGAACTATCAAGAGCGGTAATAGACGGCTTTACTTTGTTAAAAAAACACTTAAATTCGGGAATAGTCAGGGTTAGAACTTAATATAGTGACAGATCGAAACCGATACATATAAACAACATCAGTGTTGTTTAATTAGTCCATTGTCTCAGGCTTTGTGTTGATCTCAAATTTAAGAGGATTAGTGATTGTAAGTTGGGAATACTAATTGAGTAACAAGATTTATTTCTATCAACTTCAATTTGAGAGGTTCGCTGATTTAGTTCGGTAGTAGCAATCGGGTTGTCAGTGTCAAAGTTTTGTCTTTTCTTGTACTGTATGCCTGAATCTAGTGCTTTTAATATCGTTATTCCTTGATGAAAAGGCTGTGTCCCTTCGATGTTTGATTACTTTTCATCAAAGGCCTTTTAATTGATGTTCTGGTGGAATCAGTTATTTTTCTAAGGCTTTTATCTCTGTAAAAGATCAACTTTCATCGTAAGTAGAGGAAGATCTATGCCATCTCCCCCGGTACAAAATCCATCCGATCGCTCGGACATAACACCAGTAGAATCTGGCAAACCTGTTACGTCAAAGCAATCTGCCAATAAAGACTCTAAAGCTCATCCCTCCGGCGATCGCCGCTTCAAGGCGCTGGATATGACTATGAAACGGCAGCAATACAGACCTGATGCTCTAATTGAAGTGCTGCATCGGGCCCAGGAAAGCTTTGGTTATCTGGAAGAAGATGTTCTGACCTATATTGCCAGAGGGCTAAAGTTGCCCCTTAGCAAAGTCTATGGAGTGGCAACGTTTTACCACCTCTTCTCCTTGAAGCCCAGCGGTGCCCATACCTGTGTAGTTTGTCTGGGAACCGCCTGCTACGTCAAAGGCAGCGACAAGGTGATGGCTGCTTTAGAGCAGGAGTTGGGCATCCAGGGGGGGGAAACAACAGCAGATGGCAAGGTTTCTCTGATGGCGGCCCGTTGCCTGGGAGCCTGTGGGATCGCTCCTGCCGTCGTCTTTGATGGCACCGTTGCAGGGAAGTTAGAGCCGAACACGGCCCTGGCCAAAATTAAAGAGTGGGAGGATGCGTGATGGATTGGAATGAGCTATTGGAAGTAGCTGAAGCTGAAACAGCAAGGCGTAAATCAATTCGAGTACATTGCTGTACTTCCACCGGATGTCGTGCTGCCAGTTCTCTAGAAGTCATGGGAAATTTACAGACAGCGGTAGTTGACCAGGGTCTGGAGGATCGCATCGAAGTCGTCGGTGTTGGCTGTATGGGCTTCTGTGGCCGAGGGCCATTGGTTCAGGTTGACCCAACGGATGAACTATACGAGGAAGTCACTCCTGATGAGGCCGCCAGTATTATTAGCGCCTGCAATGGTGGCAAAGCAACCTGTATTAAGGGAGATCCCCAGCATCCTTTCTTCTCGCGTCAGGTAAAAATAGTCCGAGAGCATAGTGGTAAGGTTGATCCCGAGCGGATTGAGGACTATATCTCGGTGGGAGGCTATCGATCGCTCTACAAAGCTCTCTACGAAATGACCCCGGCGGAAGTCGTGGAAGAAATCACCCAGAGTGGTTTGCGGGGAAGGGGTGGTGGTGGCTATCCGACGGGCCTGAAGTGGGCTACGGTCGCCAAAATGCCTGGAGAGCAGAAGTATGTTATCTGCAATGGAGATGAAGGAGATCCCGGTGCATTTATGGATCGGAGTGTCCTGGAAAGTGATCCCCATTTAGTTCTGGAAGGAATGGCGATCGCAGGCTACGCGATCGGCGCGAACCACGGCTTCATTTATGTCCGGGCCGAATATCCCCTGGCGATTCAGCGGTTACAGAAGGCAATCCAGCAGGCGAAGAAGTATGGCCTGATGGGTAGCCAAATTTTTGAGTCTCCCTTCGACTTTAAGGTAGACATTCGGATTGGGGCCGGGGCCTTCGTCTGTGGCGAAGAAACGGCGCTGATTCAATCGGTGGAAGGCAACCGGGGCAATCCTAAACCCCGTCCGCCCTATCCAGCTCAATCGGGTCTGTGGCAATGCCCCACCCTGATCAATAACGTCGAATCCTTTGCCAATATTGCTCCGATTATTCGCCAGGGAGCAGCCTGGTACGCCAGCATTGGGACGGAGAAAAGCAAGGGCACCAAGATCTTTGCCCTGACCGGCAAGATCCGCAACAATGGCCTGGTAGAAGTCCCCATGGGCATCACCCTGCGGGAAATCGTGGAAGACATGGGTGGTGGCGTTCCCGATGGCAAGGTAAAAGCCGTTCAGACCGGAGGTCCTTCCGGGGGTTGTATTCCGGTTTCCCTGCTGGATACCCCCGTAGACTACGACTCTTTAATGGCGATCGGCTCCATGATGGGCTCCGGGGGGATGGTGGTGATGGACGAAGCTACCAGCATGGTAGAAGTAGCCCGCTTTTATATGGAATTTTGCCGGGGGGAAACCTGCGGTAAATGTATTCCCTGCCGAACCGGAACGGTACAGCTCTATGCCATGCTGACCAAGATCGTGAATGGTCAGGCAACGGCAGAAGATTTAGAAAAAATGGAAGCTCTTTGCTACATGGTTAAAGATACCAGCCTCTGTGGCCTGGGTATGACGGCCCCGAATCCGGTGCTGAGTACCCTGCGCTACTTCAAGCAAGAGTATCTGGATTTGCTCAGGCAACCAGCCAGTTTGAACGGAAAGGTGGAGGTCAAGAGGTAAAACCTATGTCTGTCAAAACACTCAAAATTGATGACAAAGACATTGCCATTGAGGAAGGGGCAACCATCTTACAGGCAGCCAAAGAAGCTGGGGTGAATATTCCTACGCTCTGCCACCTGGAGGGAGTCTCGGATGTGGGGGCCTGTCGCCTTTGCCTGGTAGAAATCAAAGGTTCAAACAAACTATTACCGGCCTGTGTTACAGCCGTAGCCGAGGGTATGGAAATTCAGACCAGTAGCCCCCGTTTGCAGGAGTACCGCCGCATGACAGTGGAACTGTTGTTTGCTGAAGGCAACCATGTTTGCTCGGTGTGTGTGGCCAATGGCAACTGTGAATTGCAGGATGTGGCGATCGAGGTGGGTATGGATCACTCCCGCTTTCCCTATCGCTTCCCCGATCGCAAGGTAGATGTTTCCCACTCATTGTTTGGGATTGACCATAACCGTTGTATTCTCTGTACTCGCTGTGTACGAGTTTGTGATGAGATTGAGGGTGCCCATGTCTGGGATGTGGCCCAGCGGGGAGCCGCCTGCTATATCGTCTCGGGCTTAAACCAGCCCTGGGGACAGGTGGATGCCTGCACCTCCTGCGGTAAATGTGTAGATGCCTGCCCCACCGGATCGATCTTCCGCAAAGGCACGACTACGGCAGAAAAAGACCGCGATCGCAACAAGCTAGAATTTCTAGTCACCGCAAGGGAGAAAAAGGAATGGACAAGGTAAGGTTTGCCACGGTCTGGTTAGCCGGATGTTCCGGTTGCCATATGTCATTTCTCGACCTGGATGAGTGGCTGATTGACCTGGCTCAGCAGGTGGATGTGGTCTACAGCCCGGTGGGTTGTGATTTGAAGGAATACCCGGAGAACGTTGATGTTTGCCTGGTCGAAGGGGCGATCGCCAACCAGGACAACCTGGAGTTGATTCATCTGGTGCGGCAGCGCACGAAGGTTTTGATCTCCTTTGGCGACTGTGCTGTCACGGCCAATGTCCCGGCGATGCGGAATATGTTAAAGGGGGCAGAGGTCGTACTCAAGCGCTCCTACCTGGAACTGGGAGATCATAGCCCCCAACTCCCCCACGAACCGGGGATCGTGCCGGAACTGCTGGATCGGGTGATTCCGGTACATGAAGTTGTACCGGTGGATATTTTTATGCCGGGATGCCCACCCCCCGCTGATCGAATTCGAGCCACGATTGAACCACTGTTGCAGGGCCGAACCCCAGAAATGGTGGGAAGAGACATGATCAAGTTTGGTTAAGGAGGGAGTCATGGGCAAAACAGTTGTAATTGATCCGGTCACCAGAATCGAAGGTCATGCCAAGATCTCGATTTTTCTGGATGATGCCGGAGAGGTAGAAACCGCCCGGTTTCATGTCGTGGAATACCGGGGTTTTGAGAAGTTTTGTGAGGGTCGGCCCTTCACCGAAATGGCCGGCATTACTGCCCGAATTTGTGGAATTTGCCCGGTCAGCCACCTGCTGGCAGCGGCCAAGACCGGAGACAAAATTTTGGCCGTCAAAATCCCTGCCGCCGCGGAAAAACTGCGGCGGTTGATGAACCTGGCTCAGATCACCCAATCCCATGCCCTGTCGTTCTTTCACCTGAGTAGCCCGGATTTTCTCCTGGGTTGGGATAGTGACCCGGCTAAGCGCAATGTGTTTGGTCTGATCGCCGAAGATCCTGACCTGGCCCGGGCCGGTATTCGCCTGCGGCAGTTTGGCCAGACGATCATTGAGTTGCTGGGAGCCCGGAAAATCCATGCCGCCTGGGCGGTTCCTGGTGGAGTGCGATCGCCCCTCTCGGAAGAAGGGAGACAGTGGATTCTGGAACGCTTGCCCGAATCCTTTGCCACGATCAACCTGGCGATCGATCTGTTTAAGTCCATGCTGGATGGCGCTCTCAAGGACGAGGTAAATATCTTTGGGGCCTTCCCCTCCCTGTTTATGGGATTGGTCGGTGAAGATGGCTCCTGGGAGCATTACGGCGGCCATCTCCGGTTTACGGACAGTGAAGGTCAGATTGTTGCCGACAACCTGAGTGAAGACGACTACCAGTCGTTTCTGGGGGAAGCGGTGGAACCCTGGTCTTACCTGAAGTTTCCCTACTACAAACCCCTGGGCTATCCGGCCGGAATCTACCGGGTTGGCCCCCTGGCTCGCTTGAATGTGTGCAGCCAGATTGGCACAGAAGCCGCCGATCGCGCCTTGGCTGACCTGCGAGCCCGAGCCGGAGGAGTACCGACCTCTTCCTTCCTCTACCACTATGCCCGGTTGATTGAAATCCTCGCGGCCTTAGAGAAGATTCAACAACTGATGGATGACCCGGATATTTTGTCATCGCGGGTGCGGGCCGAGGCAGGAGTCAACCAGTTGGAGGCGATCGGGGTGAGTGAAGCGCCCCGGGGCACCCTGTTCCATCACTACAAGGTGGATGAAAATGGGCTGATTCAGCAGGTCAACCTGATCATTGCCACCGGTCAAAACAACCTGGCCATGAATCAAACGGTGACCCAGATCGCCAAACAGTATATCCATGGCCAGGAAATTCCAGAAGGCTGGTTGAATCGGGTGGAAGCGGGAATTCGTTGTTTCGATCCCTGCCTCTCCTGCTCCACCCATGCGGTCGGTCAGATGCCCCTGCAGGTGCAGCTGATTGCCGCCGATGGCCGGGTCGTGGATGAAGTGAAGCGCTAATTGAGTCGCATGACGTTGAGGGATAGCACCGGGAGAACCCCAAATGGCCAAAGAAAATCTCTTTCTCTGTATGGGTTCCGCCTGTCACCAGATGGGCGTGTACGAGGTGCTACCCCGCCTTCAGGCGCTGTTGCAGGAGTATCAACTGGAAGAAGTGATTACCCTGAAAGGGTCTTTTTGCCTGGAGGCTTGCAGCCATGGAATTGTGATGAAGTTCTATGACCAGCACTTTACATCTATCACCCCCCAGAATATTGAAGAAAAATTTGTCCAGGAGATACTGCCCGTCATTCGCGCCGCGACTGCCTGTGTATGAATAGTTCACCCGGAACGATCGCCATGAGCAATGAGCAAAACCATCTCTGGAAATTGCTGTGGGACTACGATCCCAATGGCTTACTGGTGGTTGATCCCGACCTCTACATCAAGCTGGTCAACCCGGCCTTTTGCCGGATGTTTCAGGTGCAACCAGAAGCGGCGATCGATCAACCCGCGGCGGTCTTTCTGACAGATGTGGAAGACTTTAAACAGGCATGGCAGCACAACCAGGTGATTCGTAGCCAGCTCAAAGAGTATCCCCAATACAATCTCTATATCAATCAAGTGGTATTTCCGATCGAAGATGAAGGGTTAATTGCCTCCATCATGGTCGATATCAGTCACGACTTAGAACGCAAACGAGAATTAGAACACCTGCGCCGGGAAACGGTACAAAAGGTGAATGAAGTTGTTGATAATCAAATGAAAGTGGTTCAGGAAATTGCCGGATTATTGGGTGAAACTACCGCAGAAACCAAAATCAGTTTGCTCAAAATTGTGCAAGTTCTAGAACAAAACACCCTCTAGCGTTCTATGTACTGTTCCGTCACAACCGATAACTTCCTGGACATTTACCAGACCAGCTTAAACAAAAAAAGTGAGGAACTTTGTGGTGACAAGGTAAAGTATCGCAAAACTGACAAAAAAGCGACGATCGTCCTCTCAGATGGTTTGGGCAGCGGGGTTAAAGCCAATATTCTGGCCACCCTGACCACCGAAATCCTGATCAAAATGCTGGATGCGGATGTGCCGCTAGAGGAAGTTTTGAAGACGGTGATTGCCACCTTACCGATTTGCAAAGTCAGAAAAATCGCCTACGCCACTTTCACCATCATTCAGGTCAATTGTGAAACCAATCACTTTCGGGTAATTTACTTTGACAATCCTCCTCCCTTCTACTTCCGTGACGGCAAAAACCTGAAGCTGGCTGTCCAAACGGAAGAAGTATTGGGCCGCCGTATTTCGATCGCTGAAGGCATCCTGGAACGGGGAGATTTTCTCGGCGCGATCAGTGATGGGGTCCTCTACGCCGGGATGGGAGTCACCCTGAATTTTGGCTGGGGATGGGAAAATATTGCCAGCTACATTGAAGACACCCTGCGGCAAAAGTCTCACACGGCTCGAACCATTGTCCGGGAAGTGATTCAGAGAACTCACACCCTGTATCAGGGTGAGATCGGAGATGATGCCACCTTCGTTGGCCTGTATATCCGTAAACGCAACCCTCTGATGATCTTTACCGGCCCTCCCCTGAACCAGGATAGCGATGAGTTGCATGTCGAGCGCTTGCTCAACTTTAAGGGACGTAAGATTGTTTGTGGTGGCACTACGGGCAATATCGTGGCCAACTACCTGGGAGAAACGATCGAGATGGATCTTTCGACCATCCGGCGAGAACTGCCTCCGATTGGCTTTCTCAGCTATGTTGACCTGATGACTGAGGGAATTTTAACCATTTCTAAAGCTACGGAATACATTAAGAATTGCGAGTGTGATCTCAGTCGATTGCGGTTTGATAACAATGGGGCTTACCTGCTGGCAAAAGAAATTTTACAGGCAGATTCGGTGTTATTTCTGGTAGGCCAGAGCATTAATGAGTTCTATCAAAACCCATTACTCCCTAAAAACATTTCGATTCGCCGCAATTTGATCGAAGAACTGGCTCAATTTTTGCAGAGCCATCAACGGGAGGTGACGATCGAATATTGCTAAACCCTACCTGGAACTGGCTGATCATTGGTTACGGCAACACCCTGCGGGGGGATGATGGGGTTGGTTACGTCATCGCAGAAACGGTTGCTCAGTGGCAACTAACGGGTGTACGATCGATAGCAGTTCACCAGCTTACCCCCGACCTGTCAGAAGTCATCGCCCAGTCTGAGCAGATTCTATTTATTGATGCCGTTGTTCCCGCTGCAACCCCCAACCCAACGGTCGAGATCGCACCCCTGACCATCGACTACAACCATACCTTTACCGGACACTTTGCCGATCCGGGTGCGCTGCTGGCAATTGCTCAGACTCTCTACGACCATGCCCCAACCGCCTACCGGTTGTTGATCCCGACGGTTAGTTTTGAATTTGGTGAACAGTTCTCGCCCCTTACCCAGACCAGTATGGAACTGGCATTAGACAAAATTAAGCAATTAGTTGTGCCATCTTCCGACAATTTGTGAATACTGAATCAAGAACTCCTTCCAGTCACTTCAAATTTGGAGGCCATAATGAAAACCCTCGATAATGCCGCTGACAATGCTGTCCCCACATCCCTAGAAGAGCGCATCACAGCGGCGGTCACCGAAGCCCATAGCATTTCTGACAGGTACGGAACCGCCTCCCGCGAAGCCGCCGTAGCCTGGGATATAGTCGAAGAACTCCATGCCGAAGCGGCCCACCAGCGGGTTGCCCACGGGCATGAAACAGCCTTTTCCGCCTATTGTGACGCCTATCCCGATGCAGCGGAAGCCCGGATCTACGACGTATAAAAGGTCGCTGCACCCATGAAGCAGTGCATTCTGTGGTTTGAACCATTCATTATCGAACCCGATCGTTAGTCACCGATTTAGACCCGTATCCTGACTCCTGGGGACGTTTCACAAAACGTCCCTATCAGTCATGCATTTATAGCCTGCCTGCTGCCCTTCATTCTCATTGCAGGTTCTATTGCTATAAATCTGAGATTTCTATTGATCCCTTGATGCTTCTCAATATTTCTTTGACTTGCGATCGCTTCATCCTCGCAAGATCCTCACAATTTAGCCCTAGGGTCTAATTAGTTCCGTTTCAACGTTCAGTTGTTTTACATCCAGTCCTCACGGTTTCCCTCCCTTACAGAAACCTGTTATCCGAAGAGGTGATAACAATGTCAGCAAAAACCTTTGCTACCGTCGATGGCAACGAAGCAGTTGCCCGGATTGCCTATCGTCTGAATGAAGTGATTGCAATCTACCCTATTACTCCGGCTTCTCCTATGGGCGAATGGGCCGATGCCTGGGCTGCAGCCAAACAGCCAAACCTGTGGGGAACCATTCCTGCCATTGTGGAAATGCAGAGTGAGGCAGGTGCCGCCGGAACAGTCCATGGAGCTTTACAGGCCGGGACTTTGACCACCACCTTCACAGCCTCCCAGGGCTTGCTGTTGATGATTCCCAACCTGTACAAAATAGCCGGGGAACTGACCCCCGCCGTGATCCACCTGGCAGCCCGCTCTCTGGCGGCCCAGGGATTATCTATTTTTGGAGATCACAGCGATGTCATGTCCGTCCGGGGGACGGGTTGTGCCCTGCTATGCTCCAACTCGGTTCAGGAAGCCCAGGATTTTGCGGCGATCGCCACCCGGGCCAGTTTAGAATCTCGCATTCCCTTCCTGCATTTCTTCGATGGCTTCCGGACTTCCCACGAAGTACAAAAACTGGAACTGCTATCCGATGATCAGCTACGGGCCTTCATTCCCCAGGAGTTAATCCTGGCCCACCGTTCCCGCTGTCTCACCCCCGATCGCCCGGTGATTCGCGGAACCGCCCAGAACCCGGATGTCTATTTTCAGGGACGGGAGACGGTGAACCGCTTCTACAATGCCTGCCCCGATCTGGTGCAGCAGGCCATGGATGAGTTTGCCCGGTTGACCGGTCGGCAGTATCACCTCTACGAGTACTATGGCGATCCGGCAGCGGAACGGGTGATTGTTGCCATGGGTTCGGGCTGTGACGCGATCCATGAAACCGTGGATGCCCTGAGATCCCGGGGTGAAAAAGTGGGGGTCTTGAAGGTACGGCTGTATCGACCTCTGGATAGCCTGCGCCTGGTGAAAGCACTACCTTCAACGGTACAGGCGATCGCCGTTCTGGACCGCTGCAAAGAACCCGGTAGCGGCGGCGAACCTCTCTATCTGGATGTGGTGAATGCCTTCCATGAACTGCGAACCTATTCTGACCTGAAAGTTGTGGGGGACGATGAGACGGCCACCCTACAACCCACCCCCCATACGCCATTACCGACGATCGTCGGTGGTCGTTATGGTCTGTCATCTAAGGAATTCACACCGGCGATGGTGAAAGCGGTGTTTGACAATTTACAGCAGATTAACCCCCGCAATCACTTCACGGTTGGTATTACCGATGATGTCACCTTCACATCCCTGGAAGTCGATCCCCGTTTCTCGACGGAACCAGACTCCGTAGTTCGGGCCATCTTCTATGGTCTGGGGGCCGACGGAACGGTGGGAGCTAACAAAAACTCGATCAAAATCATTGGGGAAGAAACCCCCAACTATGCCCAGGGTTACTTTGTCTATGACTCGAAAAAGTCAGGGTCGGTGACCGTTTCCCACCTGCGGTTTGGGCCTGAGCCAATCCGCTCTACCTACCTGATCAGCAGTGCCAACTTTGTAGCCTGCCACCAGTGGGAATTTGTCGAAAAATTTGACCTGCTGGGAGCCGCCCAACCCGGGGGCACCTTCCTGCTCAACAGCCCCTACGAACCAGCCCTCACCTGGGAGCAACTACCTGCCATTTTGAAGCAGCAGATCATCGAGAAACACCTGAAGTTTTATGTGATCAATGCCTCCCAGGTGGCGAAAGAAGCGGGCATGGGCAGGCATATCAACACGGTGATGCAGGTCTGTTTCTTTGCCGTAGCCGGGGTGCTACCCAAAGAAGAAGCGATCGCCCAGATTAAGCAGTCGATCCGCAAGACCTACGGCAAGAAAGGGGATGCGATTGTCCAGATGAACCTGAATGCGGTGGATCAAACCCTGGCCAACCTGCATGCGGTGGACTATCTCAATCTACCTGCTGCTGCCGCTCCGACAGCGCTGGCATCTCCGATTCCCGATAGTGCTCCGGCGTTTGTGCGAGAAGTTCTGGGCAAGATGATCGCCCGCCAGGGAGACGATCTACCCGTCAGCGCCCTGCCGATCGATGGCACCTATCCCAGTGGCACCTCGAAGTGGGAAAAACGCAACATTGCCCAGGAAATTCCGGTCTGGGATCCGGAGGTCTGTGTTCAGTGTGGCAAGTGCGTCATGGTCTGCCCCCATGCCGTGATTCGGTCTAAAGTGTATGAAGCAGCGGAACTGGAAACAGCGCCTGCCAGCTTTAAGAGCGCCGGTGCCAGAGACCATGACTGGCAGGATCTGAAATTTACCATTCAGGTCGCCGCCGAAGATTGTACGGGTTGCGCCCTCTGTATTGATGTCTGTCCGGCCAAGAACCGGGCCGAACCGAAGAAGAAGGCGATCAATATGGCTCCCCAACTGCCATTGCGGGAAGCGGAACGGCAAAACTGGGACTTCTTCTTGAATCTGCCTAACCCCGATCGCAGCGAGTTGAATCTGCATAAAATCGCCCAGCAACAGATGCAGGAACCCCTGTTTGAGTTTTCTGGGGCCTGCGGGGGTTGTGGGGAAACGCCCTACATCAAGCTGGTCACTCAGTTGTTTGGCGATCGCATGATGGTGGCTAACGCCACGGGTTGTTCTTCCATCTATGGCGGCAACCTGCCGACCACTCCATGGACCCACAATGCCGAAGGACGCGGCCCCGCCTGGGCCAACTCTCTATTTGAAGACAACGCCGAATTTGGGTTGGGCTTCCGGGTGTCGATCGATAAACAGACAGAGTACGCCCTGGAACTGGTGCAACAGCTGGGGTTTGGCATGAATGGGAGTTCTCAACTACCCGCCGATCTGGTAAGTGGCATCATCAATGCCAGCCAGCAGGATGAAGCCGATATCTTCGCCCAACGGGAACGGGTCGCCGCCCTCAAGACCTACCTGACAAAATGGGCAGATACCACCAGCGATGCCAGCCTGCGATCGCAACTGCAAAGCCTGCTCTCCCTGGCCGATTACCTGGTCAAGAAGAGCGTCTGGATCATTGGAGGCGACGGTTGGGCCTACGACATTGGCTACGGTGGTCTGGACCATGTTCTGGCCAGTGGTCGCAACGTGAATATTCTGGTGCTGGATACGGAAGTTTATTCTAATACCGGTGGCCAGATGTCAAAAGCTACCCCCCGGGGAGCCGTCGCCAAATTTGCGGCGGGGGGCAAACCGGCACCGAAGAAAGATTTGGGCCTGATGGCCATGACCTACGGCAATGTCTATATTGCCAGTGTGGCCATGGGAGCCAGGGATGAACACACCCTGAAAGCCTTCATGGAAGCCGAGTCATTCAATGGGCCTTCCCTGATCATTGCCTACTCGCACTGCATCGCCCACGGCATTGACATGACCACCGGCCTGCAACAGCAGAAAGCCGCCGTTGAATCGGGACGCTGGTTGCTCTACCGCTACGACCCACGGCGGGCCGAGCAGGGTGAAAACCCCCTCCTGCTAGACTCCCGATCGCCCAAGTTCCCGGTGGCTGACTCGATGTATCGGGAAAACCGCTTTAAGATGTTGACCCTGAGCAAACCAGAAGATGCCAAACGACTGGTAGAAGAAGCCCAGGCCGATATCAACACCCGCTGGCAAATGTATCAATACCTGGCAGCCAGACAACTGGAAACTGCTCAGAACGCAGGATGAAGGAGCAAGCTGATGGATTTAACGACAAGCTACCTGGGCCTGGAACTACGATCGCCGCTGGTCGTGGGTGCCGCCGCCCCCCTGACCGAAGATCTGGACAACCTGAAGCGGATGGAAGATGCCGGAGCCGCGGCGATCGTGCTGCACTCCCTGTTTGAAGAACAACTCCGGCAGGACATGCTAGAAATCCATCACCACATGGAATTTGGCACCCACAGCTTCGCCGAGTCCCTCACCTACTTCCCGGAACCGGAAGTCTTCCATGTCGGGCCTGACCTTTACCTGAACCATATTCGTCAGGCCAGGGAACAGGTCAACATCCCGATCATTGCCAGCCTGAATGGTTCGACTCCCGGCGGTTGGATTAACTATGCCCAACAGATTGAGCGGGCCGGAGCCGCCGCCCTGGAGTTGAATATCTATGCCATTCCTACGGATCTGCACCTGAGCGGTAGTGAGATTGAACAACAATACCTGGAAGTGGTAAAAGCCGTGAGAGCGGCGGTGACCATTCCGGTGGCGGTAAAACTCAGCCCCTATTTTACAAATCTGGCCAACTTTGCCCACCGACTGGCCCAGGAAGGAGCCAATGGGCTGGTTCTGTTCAATCGCTTCTATCAACCCGACATTGATATTGAAGCCCTGGAAGTCCGGCCTAACGTGCTGCTCAGTAACCCCCAGGATATGCGGTTACCCATGCGCTGGATCGCCATTCTGTATGGCCGGATCGCCACCGATCTGGCAGCTACGGGAGGCGTGCACAAAGGCACGGATGTGATCCGGATGCTGATGGCCGGTGCCAGAGTCACGATGATTGTGAGCGCACTACTGCGCCACGGGGTGGGTCATTTGCAGGAGATTCAACAGGAGATGATCCAATGGTTGGAAGAAAATGACTATACCTCTGTGAAGCAACTCCAGGGTTGTATGAGTCAGGTCAATTGCCCCAACCCAACGGAATTTGAACGGGCCCAATATATGAAGGCTGTTCAAACCTATAAACCCCATCCCCTGACAATTTAAACTGCGTTGAAACGGGTAATTTCGCCTGTCAGGGAAAAGTTTCTATCCCTGGCAGGCTTTTTGAATTTGTTGCGATTCTGCGATCGGAAATGGTCTGCTTCTGATGTAGTAGTTAAATAGGTTCCCTCCTTTTACGGCTGGTCGGTTCCCTCTCAACAGCAGAATGAATTGATATGCAGAAACATTTCCTCACGATCGGTCTTGGGTTAGGTTTAAGCCTGAGTGGCCTGCCCTCTGCTCTTGCTGTTCAGCCTGCCCCGATTCAATCCGATGCCAAAGTGCAATGGTCTCAGGCTATCAAAGACCCCTTCGATGGGCTGGTGGTCTACGATAAAAACTTTAACCCGGCTAATTACGGATACAACATTGTCAGCAGTTGGTCGATGAGCGGTATTCGCCTCACCTACACCCGATATAACTCTGATATTATCGGCTACAACAGTGTCTGGAAAACCCGCTGGGTACACCGCAAGAAAGGCAAGGGCTACGAAGAACGGTACCTGGCTCAGGAGCCCATTTATCGTCATACCCGGATTGATCGCTCTCCCGATGCCATCCAGATTGCCATCAAAGACACCGTTTACACCTACAGTGAAGGCCCCGTAACAACGGAACTGGCCGCAGCCCTGGCCAGTGCCCCCCCAGAAAATGTGCGAATTCGGCTGGTCTGGGACAATGGCGAGACGCTAAATACGGAAATCGGGAAAGGTACCGTAGAAGCCTGGAAGACGGTGTTTCGGCAGGCTGCTCCCAGTCCCGGGGGCGAGGCCCAACCCAGGCAGACACCCTCCCCCTGACCTCGGGCCTTCCCCCTCTCAGGCCTTCTGGGAGAGGGGATGCTGCACCAGCCAGAGATGGATGCCAATGATCACGATCGCGGGCAACAGCATCACCCGGGGAATCATCTCTAACCCGGCCCAGTTGGCCAGCCAACCCATGGCCGACGGCACGATCGCGGCTCCAAAGCTGGCGGTACTGGTGGCAAAGCCTACCGCTGCCGGCACCAGTACCGCCGGTACCCGTTGGGGAATCAACCAGATGGTAGCGGGGAAAATAGCAGCCAGGGCAAAGCCAATCAGGGGTAAGCTGATCCACTGGCCAGGCAACAGCCACCAGGCCCCCAGGCTGATTAACAGCAGACTCAAAGACAGGCTGATGGTACGCACCGCCCCCAGACGATTTAAGAAATACCCCAGGCTGAAGCGCCCCAGGGTCAACCCGGCCCAGTAAGCACTGACGCTGTATCCGGCCACCAGGTCGGGCATCCGACGACTGATGGATTGCACCGTATAGGCCCAGGTACCGACGGAGGCTTCGGTACCGACATAGACCATCAGCAACAACCCGGTCAGAATTACCGCAGGATGGCGTAGCGATCGCCGTAAATTGGTCGCCGCTGTCTTATTACTCGCACTTTTGCCTGCGGTTAGAGGTTGATAGCGATAAACCAGAACCCCCAGCAACCCGATTACCAATAAACCCGCCACGGTAGCCAGCACCAGATAGACCTGCCGCCAGTTCATGCCAAGGGCCAGTAAGGTGGTAGCCACGGTCGGCCCCAGCAAGGCTCCAATCCCGTAAAAGGCATGGAGTAACCCGATCAAACTGGCACTGCGGGAATCCTGCACGATATAGGTATTGATGCCCGCGTCGATCAGGCCAATTCCCAGTCCCATTGCGGTTCCGGCGATCACCATGAGCAACCAGAAAGGGGACAGGGCATAGACCAGCAGGGCCGTTGTCAGTGTGCTGGCGGCGATCAGCAGCATTCGGGCCAGCCCCAAACGGCTACTGACCAGGCTACTGCTGAAGGCAGCTACGATGTAGCCACTAATCTGGCTGATAAACAGGAGGGTGACCGAGGCCGGAGTCAACTGGTAGGTCGATAAAATCGACGGCAACAAAACCCCCAACCCGGCCTCGGCAATGCCGATCGCAATGAAGGCATAAAAGGCGATCGCAACTCCGGCCCATTGAGTAATCAGTAGCCCTAACCAGTCCCTCGATCGTTTCTGGTATTCATCCTTCATCAAGTCACCTCTAACCTGGGAAAACTCATCCCTGCAGCAGGGATTGAGTTCCATCAATCCAGACTTCGGTACCAGAAATATGGCTGGAGGCATCGGAAGCCAGAAACAAAACCAGTTGAGCTACCTGGTCAGAGGTACCGGATTTGCCATCGGTGAGGGGAATCTGGCCTTCAGGAAACTCAACGGGTTCCTTCACCTGCTCCAGGTTCCGCTGCTGAGTACTTTCGTTAATGTTAGTATCGATCGCCCCGGGACAGATCACATTGGCTCGAACCCGATGCTTGGCCAGTTCCAGGGCAATCATCTTGGTAAAAGCCACCTGAGCCGCCTTGGTACAGGAATAGGCCGTTGCCCCGGTATTGCTAAAGATGCGGGTGCCATTGACGGAGGAGGTAATGATAATCGAACCTCCCTGACGTTTCAGGTAGGGCACGGCGTATTTGATTGTCAAAAACGTCCCCCGCAGATTGGTGTTGATAGTTTTATCCCACTCTTCGGGAGTCAGTTCTTCAATCGGTGCCCAAACCCCGTTAATCCCAGCATTGGCAAATACAATATCAATCCGGCCAAACTTCTGCCCAATCTCGCCCAGGGCTGTTTCCATCGGGCCTGCCTGGGAAATGTCTGCTATCACACTGATGGCTTCTCCGCCGGCCTGACGGATTGTCTGGATTGTTTCCTGACTTTCTTCGGGGGTATGGTCGATCGCCCCAATCTTTGCCCCTTCCCTGGCCATTAAGAGAGCTGCTGCTCGACCGATTCCCGATCCGGCTCCTGTAACCACAGCGACCTTATCTGCTAATTGCATGGTGATTAATTCTGCCTGCTCCGGCAAATTGTGGGTGAACGCATTCCCAGTTCCCCAGGAATGCCCTGTTCAGAATGCCCAACTTCCTGGGAGTTTTCTTCTCTCCCAGGGAAGGGAAGCAAGCACTAATCCAACCTACCTGCCTCAGTTTTAAGGTACTGCAGGGAAACTCTGGATCACGACATTTACAATTAACTTACACCTCTGCCTCTACTTCTAACTCTGATTTGCTCTCATCGGGTTTAGAAGATTTCATATCTGGCAATAACCAGCTCAGCAAGATGGCGGTTAAGCCACCCGTTGAGATGCTTGAACCAAAGAGATTCTTGATGATAGGAGGTTTATCGGCAAAGATCTCAGGGCCATACAGCACACCCAAGCCCATGGCTAAAGAAACCGCAATGATGATGGAGGCTCGACGATCTAAATCCACTGAGGACACAATTCTCAAGCCTGCAACCGCGATCGACCCAAACATGACCGTTGTGGCTCCTCCTAATACAGGCTGAGGCAGGGCTTGAAAAACACCACCGACAATAGGCAATAGCCCCAACAGGACAAAAATGCCAGCGACAAAGTATCCGACATAACGGCTACCTACGCCCGTCATCTGAATGACCCCATTGTTCTGGCTAAAGGTTGTGTTGGGAAAGGTATTCAAAATAGAAGCGATCGCTGAGTTGACACCATCCCCCAAAACTCCGCCTTTGATGCGACGAACATAGACTGAGCCAGATACGGGTTCTCCAGACACCGCAGAAGTCGCTGTCAAATCGCCAACGGTTTCAATCGCAGTCAGTACATACAGCAGGATAAAGGGGAGAAAGGCACCAAAGTCAAAACTCATGCCATAGCGGAACGGAATGGGAACTTGCACAAGGGGCAATGACCGAAGGGCACTGAAATTAACCATTCCCATAAAAGATGCCACCACGTAGCCAATTATCAGTGAAATGGCAATTGCCCCCATCCTTAAGAAGCGGTTGCGCGACATGGTTAACGCCACTACCAGAATCAAAACCCCACCCCCCAGAGCCAGGTTTTGCACACTACCAAAGCTGCCATCATTACGAGCCAGTGCCACGGCTCCTCCTGCCAAACTGATAATGCCAGTTTTGATCAAGCCCAAACCAATAATCATCACAACGGTGCCCGAGACAACGGGGGTAATGATTCTGCTCATCAAATGCAGGAACCGACTCAAAATAATCTCGATCGCCGAGCCAAAGAAACAAACACCAAAGATGAGTGCCAGAGCTTCTTGAGGCGATCTTCCGCCTTGCAGGGCAAACGTACCGACACCCAAAATGGGGCCCAGAAAAGCGAAACTGGTACCCTGTAAGCTCAACAAACCCGATCCAACGGGGCCAAACTTACGACATTGAATAAAAGAACACACCCCCGATGCAAAGAGGGACATGCTGATGATGTAGCTTGTATCTACCGGATTTAGCCCTAACCCATTGGCTATGATGAGGGGGGGAGTGATGATGCCGACAAATGCTGCTAAAACATGCTGAAGCGCAACAAACATTGCTTCCCCAACGGGGGGCTTATCGTTCAAACCATAAATCAGTTCTGACTTTGCTTGCGACTGACTAATATCCTCGGTTGTCAATTCTTTACTTGTCTGAGTCATGCATCCTCCAAGCTTTTAAAGATTATGCCTAATCACGGTGGGCAATCGGAGCCATGGGCAAGACCAACCAAATTTAGACATTTCTGAAGCACCTTAGTCAGATAACCTGAATGCCCAATTAGTTTTAACGTTGCCCGAGTCCTGACTGGGCCAATTGGTCAACTCAACCTTACCCAAACCAACTCAGGCGATCGATACAACAACTGCTGAACGATCGAGCTTTAGCCCTCTCATAAACCGTGAAAGATTGATTAATAGAGAATCTCATAGCGCATCGTATACCGTATACGACAAAATCTGTTGTTAGGATATTAAAAACAAAGAGATGTAAATACTGTGTTGGGCGACACATTTCGAGTTTGGCTTTCAATCGGGTTACCCGTAAATACAGCCCGATTCCTCAAAAGGTGATCAGAGAGTGTGGAGCCAGATTAGTTTTAGCGCTCAAAGGATGATTTGATGCAACTCAACTGCCCGCAGCATTGCATTAACTTTATTAGTGCAGATGGCATATAAACCATGGGGCTAACCCAATGGAAATATGCGGCCTGCCGAGGTATTTTTAGCGCAACCAGACCAGGTATTTTTAAGTTTTCAAAGAAAAAAAATGACTGCTAAACCAATTTGTACTGTTATTTGCAGTGAATTACCCTCATGATGAATTGAACTTGCAATGAGCTGTTTTATCACTCTGAGGGAGGAGACGATATTTCTGTAGCTTTTGATACTATTTATTCTATTCATATCAGGCACAGACGAAGATTCGGACATACGCTCCGGCCAGGTGGCTGGAAGCGATATGGTGACAGGTTTAATGTGCCTCCTGCAATAAGGATTGAGGAGGTTCACCATGAGTTTTATAACCCATCGCTCTTTAGAAGATGCCTGGTGGAATCGGTATAGACAGATGGAACTGATTCCTAAAACTGTTCCAAATCCTGCAAGCCATCGCAATCCTGTGAAAGGGGGGCTGAATGTCCTGTGGCGATCGCTACTGGCTTTGCTGGTGGATGAGTTGGTTGAGGAACAGCGTGTCGAATATTTGGAGCGTTGTTGGTCCTTGAATGAATTGGATGAAGTAGAACAATCACCATCCAGATTCCTCCATCGTTTTTGGGTGCTGATAGAGTAATCAGGCTCTGGTCAGGCATGGGTCAATCAATTGCCATCATTTCAAGAATGATTTCCCAATCCCCTGACCCTGTCGCGTTGCTAAGGATTACAAATTAATTAAAACCAAATTTTTAATTTTTGAAAGCGCGGCTCTGGCCACGCTTTCAAAAATTAAGTTCCGGGTTTTATTAAATTCACGATCTTAAGTGATACACCCCGTTTAAAAGTTACCATCGTGGGAAATATCAGGGCATAATTCAACTAACGATGATTCTGGGGATGGAGGAGGTGCAGCCCCCAAATCCCCCTCTCTCGTCTGAAACCGCTTTTCATGCAACAACATCCTGGCGGCTCTAAAGACGATAGATTTTGCTACCTCTGATTTATTCTCAGCTTGCAAGTAGATAGACTGTGAAGGAAAATCGGCGCATTTTAATTTTTGTCCAGGTTGTCGGCATCCTGAATCTGCTCTTTGGCCTCTTTGGTGCCCTGATTTCGCCAATGTTCTTCCTGACTGAAAATCGAGTCATGATGTTTTACAGCGGCTATATCACCAATGGAATCACCAACCTTTCCATGCTGACGTTCCCGTTAATGGTGGTACTCCTGCTGGTAACCGGTGTCGGGTTGGTGTTGAAGAGGGAGTGGGGCCGCCGCGGAGCAGTTATCACCGCTTATTTTGTCCTTGCGGTGCATAGCTTTGCCGCGATCGCGGTCATGATGCTGGTTTCCACTGTTCTGGAGCGGAATGTCTTCAACTCCGATATTCTGGCGGGGGTATTGGGCACTATCCTCAGCCTGGCCTACCCTGGCGCAAGCCTAATTTTTCTCACCCGTCCGGCAGTTAAAGCGGCCCTGGCCAGAAAACCGAAAAGTTCAGCTTGAGTGTTGCTGCATCTACAATTTGAACCCGGGATGGGGGTTTGGCAAAACCGCTCCCCCACCTGGGAACAGCAACTCAGCTGACATAATCTGTGATCTTCAGATCTTTCAAGGTCACGGTGAAGTTACGCCGCTCCCCGGTGGCAATAAACGAAACGATCGCTTCACTGGCCACGGCTACGGTCAGGATCACTAAGTTACGGGCCAGGGGATAGTCACAGACATCGTCCTGGCCAGGGGCAGGAACTCGATAATCCTCATTCCAGATCACCTCTGCGTAGTCAGAAGACAGCCCGGCATGAAGACAGGGAACCCCGGTCTGGGTAGCGTAATCCTTCAAGACCTGACGGGAGATACTATTGTCAAACACATCAAGGATCAAACCGCTGCCTTTGAGTAATTGGGCCGCATTAGTGACAACTAACTCTTTGGTTTCGGCTTCAACTTGGGTGCCGATCGCCCGATACAGGTTATTCGCCAGAATTTTGGCCTTAAAGGCTCCGACATCGGAACGGTAGTAGGGCTGGGTCGAAAGATTCCGCTGCTCAATCCGGTCGCGATCGATCAGCTTCAGCCGACCAAACCCGGCTCGGGCCAGATTTTCGACCAGGTTTGCCCCCAGAGCTCCGGCTCCACAAATCGTCACCGGATAGCTCTTGACCTTAGCCATCATGGCCTCTGAGCGGTACAGCTGTTCATGAAAAAAAATGCTCATCGTTTTACCACTCCTGTTCCATTACGCCAACCAGGGATTGCAAATCAAAATCCCGATCACGGCCACTCAGGCAAATCCCCGAACTAATCACCGTCAAATCATCCTTGGCGATCGCACTGCTATGACGATTACCATCGGCGGTTGCCCAATCCACGGTCCAGTAGTCTCCCCGGTCTTGAAACTGATGCAGTTCGCCACCGCCCTGACGGAGGGCCTGCCGTAACCGCCTTTCATCCCGTTGGGGTTGGGTAAAACCTTCGGTGCGCTGGGCCACCAGCCCATACAGCGATCGCAACTCTGGAGTCAACCCTGGCAGCCGTAACTCCTCCGGTAAGATGCGCTGCTTTAAGTAAGCTTGCAGGGTTTCGCCGATGGCAGGGTCAGAGCGCCGATCGACCGCTTCAAACCAGCAGGAATTCCCATTCCAGCGGGCCAGGATTGGCTCAAACACCGTTCCTTCGGTCACCAGATGCACCGGTACCGGTTTTACCATCTTGAAGCGCTGCCGCATATCGGCTTCATTCACCGGGTAGGCCAGCCAGGTCTGGGCCTGCAAAGGATAGGCCAGGCGCAACCGGAGGGCCGGAAAGTGACTCAGGTAAGCCGTAATCTCGGGCAGTTCTGCGACTTCCACCAGTTCGGCTACCTGCTGATTGATCGGCTGAAACATACCCCATCCTTCAAACTGCCGGGGTTGAGCCGTAAAGGTATAGACCATCCCGGCCAGCCTGGTACGGACTCGCCCACCCCTGACACAGGGGGCCAGAAATTGCAGGGATTGCAGTTGTGCTTCGGTGTCGGCAAGCTGACGCAGTAGCTGGCGAAGGTCGGTCATAAAACCCCGGGGCTGTAGTAGCCTGTATTCCCCCCTGACTCCCGGGAATAAGCCCCGGCAAGCAGAGGAAATTATCACGTTACCCAAACAAGCCAGGACTCTGAAACCAGGAAGCCGGGAGACTTTAGCCGCAACTGGGAAGCCCCCAAAGCCCATCCTGAGCCCGGTGGGTATCGCTACAATATACTACATATACTACAACTCGATGGCATTGCTTCCGGATAGGGAGGGCAGGGTTGTTGGCTAGGGCCGATCGGGGTGGTTAGCCAATGGCCAAACCCTATCCGGGGACAGGACATTCCTCGCCCGGGCAGGCACAAACTCAGATTGAACTCTAGAACAAAGACCTAAGCCTTTTTCTGACGGCCTCGAGGGGTGGCTTTCTTCCCAGCCTTTGTTTTTGCTTCAGGAGTGCTGGTCGAAGCAGGTTCGGAACTTGGGTCGGGGGTGGTAACAGAAACAGGCTCTGCTACGGGAACTGCCGTCAGCGCTGCCATTGGGGCCACGATCGCAGCTACTTTACTGGCCTTGTCCTGGCGGGGACGGCGAGAGGTTTCAGCCTTAAGCCGCCGTCTGCCGGAAGGAAGATAGGTTTTCAGGGTTGTCGGAGTAATTTGAATCCCCTGCTCAACCAGCATCGTTGCCAGATCCGCATAACTATATCCCCGGGCCAGCGCTGCCTGTAACTGGTCTTTCAGCTGGTTCACGGCCGCCCGGACTGAAACCTGGGCTTGCAACTTTTCTGGCAGTGAATTCAGCAGAGCTTCAACCTGCTGGATGGCGGTTTGCCGGACAAATGTGGTTCTGGGACGATTTCCTTTTGGTGCTGCCATTATTCAATTGGTTAAAGGAATGTTCTTATTGTAAGCATTGATCGAAGTTTATCAAACCCGGAGAAGAACGTTTTATTGATTCTTTTTATTGCATTTGTTTAAAGTAGCTCTGCTCAATATCGACGCGAATGATCTGGTCACTTGAATCGATAGGTGGCAGAACAATGGGGGTGTGGTCCCCATCGAAGCAGAATTCGGCTCCTGTCAGTTCGATCGCAGTCCCAAGGGCGAAGGAGTCGTAGGTGGAGGGCAGGGTGACCATATTGCAGCCGTCGTACTCACCGCGCAACATAAAAGCAATATCCCGTGCTGCCCAGGGGGAATCAAAGAGAAGTTTTAGAGGTCGCATCCTTTGATGCTAGCAGGCAAAAGAACTAATTTACTATACCCTTTACGCCAGTAAATCAGGGCCAAGACCGTCTCAGGAATGGCCATCCCCATCCCGTTGTCGCCGTTGCTCCGCCAATTGCTGCAGGGAGTCACTGATACTACGGGGCCGGGGGATAGCTCGCTGTCCGGCAGGCCAACCTTCCCGCTGACGGCTGCGATCGCCATCCGTCGCTTCGGTCTGGTCATGGAACAAAATTTGCTGGGTCGGAAAGGGCAGGTCAATCCCCTGGGCTGTCAGCTTTTTCTTGATAGCAGTCAGCACCCGATCCTGAACATCCAGAACCTCGGCTCGCCGGGGTGGTTTGACCCACCAGCGGGCCCGAATATTCACCGTACTGCCTTCCAGGGCCACCACGAGCGCATCGGGGGCGGGTTCTTGCAGCACTCCTGCGGTATCACGAATCGCTTCTAAGATCAGGTGTTTTGCCTGATCAATATCATCTCCATAGCCAATCCCCACATCGTATTCCAGACGCCGATGGTCAAAGGCCGTATTCACTATCACGGAGTTGGTAAATAACTCAGAATTGGGAATGACAATGCGCCGGCCATCGTAGGTTCTAATTGTCGTAGCACGGGTCTGAATTTGCTCAACCGTTCCTTCAAAATCCTTAAAAATAATTTGATCATCCAGTTGAAACGGTTCCGTCAATAAAATTAGAATCCCGGCCAAAAAGTTTTGCAAGATATCTCGAAAGGCAAAGCCGATCGCAACCCCACTGATACCCAACAATTGCACCAGATCACCGGCCTTTAAGGTAGGAATAACAATCGATAGGGCAATAAATAAACCAATCAGCAGAATAGTCCATTGCGCCAATCGACCCAAAATTAATCCCAGGTTACGGGCATGACGGCGATCGCGGGTCAGCCTCCTGACCAGACGGCGAACTACCCCGGCCACCAGGAAGAAAAGGGCAAACACGATCAATGCCAGAACAATATTGGGAATCAGGGCGATGAACCCGTTCATCATACCCTGCACCTTTTCCCAGGCAGCAGAAATTTGCAAATTCATGCTCCGACCTCACCTTCGCTATCGCTGTCGATAATAGGCAAAAGTGCCGGGGTTAAACTCTGTCTCAGGTGAGTAGATTTGCCCAGGGCCCTAACCCATCCCCTAAAAATTCGGCCCAGGCTTAGGGGCCGCAGGATTGCCCAGGCCGCATCAGATCTTGCCAGTTTTCTCGGCGCAGGCCGTAACTGACGATCGGTCGCCATTCCTGGTAGTACCACTGAATTTCTAACTGTCGCTTGCAGGTGAGTTTTTGTTGGGTCATCCCCAGCTTTTCCATGATCCGGCGGGAGGCGGTATGGTGGGCAAAGCTATGGGACAGCAAAGCCCGGATCTGGCAACCTTCAAACAGGTAATTCCGCAGGGTCAAACCGGCTTCTGTGGCGTAGCCCCGCCCTTCGTAGCGAGGTTTCAAATACCAGCCCAACAAGACCATCTGGGTATCGGGATAAAAAATACAGGTGAGAATTCCCATAATCAGGCAGCTCTGCTTCAGACTAAAGGTAAAAATCCGATAGTCGTAAGTCGGCCCAGAAGTCGTTGGGCCTTTCCACACCGCTCGATGGTTACGGTAGACCGCAGGCTGGTACTTCTGCATGTTAGACTCAGCCCAACAAGCGGCGATCGCGTCTTGATCGGCCTCCCCTGCCGACCGAATAATCAGCCGGGATGAAACAAGTTCAATTGGGTCAGACAGCATCGCGCGATCCTAAACTCTGGGTCAGAAAGGGGGCTGGTTCGTCTCAGGCTACCCCAGTGGTCAAAGCCCAGAAAACAGCCTCCTCTCTAAAAATATTCCAGACAAAATTAGGGATTCCAGATAAATCTGGAATTTAGCCAGGAAGATGCTTTAGCGTTGCCAGGATTTTAGAAGAAATGGCATGATGCTGGCCAGCAAAGATCTTTTGACCTGTCCCTACCATGGCTTTCAGTACCGTCTCAGTAGCGGAGAATGCCTCACTTCTCCCAGCCTCCACTCCAGGCCTACCCCGGCACCCTCCCGGCGTTTATGCCCCCACCGCCGCCAACCTGAATATGCCCTCCGGAGTCACTGCCAGTCAGAACTGGTTAGGCGTGGCCGACAGGGCAAATTCCCGTTTGTTAGGATGGATGTATCGGTCGGATTTGCGATCGCTCCAGGGTGCCGCTTCCGAGATTTTCACCGGTCAGGTGGATTTCCGTAGTAAAGGCGAAAATCGCTCCTACGGGATCGCCCTGCGAGATACGGTGTGCTGGGCCTCCGATATTCAGGTCTGCGGTAACACCCCGGCGATCGCCGATTTCGGCAATAATCGCGTCCTACTCTGGAGGCTCAAATGACCCCTGGCCTCGATCGTCCTTCCCGCCAGGATTCGGAAACCGTCACCGAAACCATTCGCGTTGCTGGAACCGTTCAGGGGGTGGGGTTTCGCCCAACGGTTTACCGCTTAGCCCGGCACCATGGTCTGGAGGGAGAAGTCTTAAATGATGGGGCAGGGGTTTTGATTCGGGCAACCGGTACGATCATGGCCCTCGATCGGTTTGTCCAGCAACTCCAGGTAGAATGCCCTCCCTTAGCCAAAATTAGCGGCATTACCCGCCACCTTCTGGCCGAACCCCTGAGATTTACGGGGTTTCGGATTGTCGAGAGTGAAACCACTGCCATCTCCACCGAGATCGCCCCGGATGCAGCCACCTGCCCCGCCTGTCTGGCTGACACCCTTGATCCCTTCAGTCGCTGGTACCGCTACCCGTTTACCAACTGCACCCACTGCGGCCCCCGCCTCAGTATCATCCAGACCCTGCCCTACGATCGCCAGCGGACGAGCATGGCCGGGTTCCCTATGTGCCCGGATTGCGCCACGGCTTACCACGATGTCGGGGATCGGCGCTTCCATGCCCAGCCCGTCGCCTGCCCTCAATGCGGCCCCCAGGCCTGGTTAGAACGGGCCGATGGCAAGCCGATCGGGGCGGATAGGTTCTCCATGATGGACGATGTGGATGCCGCCTGTACCCTGCTGCAACGGGGAGAAATTATCGCCATTAAGGGCCTGGGTGGAATTCATCTGGCCTGCGATGCCACCAACGAAGCAGCGGTGCAAAAATTGCGTCAGCGCAAACGCCGTTACGACAAACCCTTTGCCCTGATGGCCCGGGATTTAAAAATTATTCAGCAGTATTGCACGATCGGCCCGACTGAAGAGAAACTATTGCAAAGTCCCAGGGCTCCGATCGTCCTGCTGCCCAAAAAACAGGCTACGACCCTCGCTCCCTCGATTGCACCGGGAATGGCCCACCTCGGCTTTATGCTGCCCTACACACCCCTGCATCACCTGATGTTGCGACGGATGGAGCGCCCGATCGTTCTGACCAGTGGCAACCTGAGTGATGAGCCCCAGTGCATCAGTAACGAGGAAGCGCGGGAAAAGTTAGGGTCGATCGCCGACTTTTTGTTGCTGCACAACCGGGATATCGTCAATCGGGTGGATGATTCGGTGGTGCGGGTGAGCGATGGGCAACCCCAGATTTTACGGCGGGCCCGGGGCTATGCTCCGGCTCCTCTCTACTTACCGGCGGGGTTTGAGCAGGCTCCGGCCATTCTGGCCATGGGCAGTGAATTAAAGAATACCTTTTGCCTGGTAAAGAATGGTCGGGCAATGCTGTCGCAACACCTGGGGGATTTAGAAAATGCCACGGCATTTACGGCCTATCAAGCGACATTAAATCTTTATTTAAATCTGTTTCAACACCAACCCGAAGCGATCGCCCTGGACCAGCACCCCGAATATCTCTCTAGCAAGTTAGGGCGAGAATGGGCAGAAGCGCAGGCTTTACCCCTGCACTCGATCCAGCACCACCATGCCCATGTAGCCGCCGCCATGGTCGAGAATGGTCTGCCCTTAGAAACCCCCGCCGTCTTAGGAATTGCCCTGGATGGGTTGGGGTTTGGTGAGGATGGTAACCTCTGGGGTGGAGAGTTTTTGCTGGCTGATTATTGTCAGTTCCAGCGGTTGGCCCACCTCCGCCCCGTGGCTATGCTGGGGGGCAATCAGGCCATCTATCAACCCTGGCGAAATACCTACGCCCAATTGCGGGCCAGCTTTGATTGGGACGAGTTAGTGGGGAACTATAAAGACCTGGAGATCCTTCAGTTTCTTCAGAACCAACCCCGATCGCTGCTTGATCAAATGCTGCAAAAAGGAATTCACTCCCCCCTCGCTTCCTCCGCCGGACGACTGTTTGACGCAGTAGCCGCCACCCTGGGTCTGAGTCGAGAACGGGTGAGCTACGAAGGTCAGGCGGCGATTCAGTTAGAGGCCATTCTACAACCGGCGGATCTGCAACTGGCAGCAACTTCTTACTATGACTTCGAGCTACGCCAGATACCATTAACCGATCGCTCCATCCTGGAAATCGACCCCCGATCGCTCTGGCCCGCCCTGCTTAATGACCTGCAGCAGGGGATTTCTGCCGGGTTGATTTCTGCCCGTTTCCATCTGGGTTTTGCCCAGGCAATTGCCCGGGTGGTTCAACAACTGCACCAGGTTCATGGTTTTAGCCAGGTTGTGCTGACCGGTGGCGTATTTCAAAACGAGGTTCTGGCCCATTCGGTGCAGCAGGATCTCGCAGCCCTGCCTCTGACAGTCTTGACCCACCATCTCGTACCACCCAACGATGGTGGTTTGTCCCTTGGTCAGGCGGCGATTGCAGCAGCTCGCAGTCTGGCTTTTAGCCCCACCATCCCCCAGAGGTAACCTCCATGTGTTTAGGAATTCCCGGTCAAATTGTGGAAATCACCAGTGCCGAACACAGGCTGGCGATCGTTGATGTGAGCGGTATCAGACGGCAGGTGAATATTGCCTGTATTGTCGATGCCGAGCATCCGGTAGAGTCCTGCATTGGCGACTGGGTACTGGTGCATGTGGGCTTTGCCATGAACCGAATTGATCCTGAAGAAGCAGCAGAAACCCTGAGTTTGCTGGAAGAATTGGCTGAAGTGCAGCAAGAAATGGCGGCGAGTGGTTCCAATTAATTGAGGAAACGGGTGATGAAATACGTTAGCGAGTATCGGGATCCTCAAAAAATGAATGGTGTACTCCAGGAAATCAACCGCCTGGGTGACATCTTAACCATCGACAAAACCCGACCAATTAAATTGATGGAAGTCTGCGGTGGTCATACCCACGCCATTTTTAAGTACGGTCTGGAAGACCTGTTACCGGCCACGATCGAAATGATTCATGGCCCCGGTTGCCCGGTCTGTATTATGCCCAGGGGTCGGCTGGATGACGCGATCGCCCTTGCCGAACAGCCAGAAGTTATTTTCACTACTTTTGGCGATGCCATGCGGGTGCCCGGAGCCAAATTCAGTCTGCTCCAGGCCAAAGCCCGGGGGGCCGATATTCGCATGGTCTATTCTCCCCTGGATGCGCTGCACCTGGCTCAAACCAACCCGGATCGGCAGGTGGTGTTTTTTGCCATCGGGTTTGAAACCACCGCTCCCAGTACCGCCCTCACCGTCCTGCAGGCCGCCGCCACCGGAGTGGAAAATTTCAGTCTGTTCTGCAACCACGTTCTGGTGGTACCGGCCCTGGAAGCCCTACTCAGCAACCCCAATCTACAGCTGGACGGCTTCATCGGCCCCGGCCATGTCAGTATGGTGATCGGCACCGAACCCTACCGGGTGATCGCCGAAACCTATCACAAACCCCTGGTCGTTTCAGGATTTGAGCCCTTAGATCTGCTGCAATCGATCTGGATGGTGCTGCGGCAACTGGCGGAAGGGCGCTGCACGATCGAAAACCAGTACACCCGCTTTGTCCAACCGGCGGGCAATATCGTGGGCCTGAATGCCATGGCGCGGGTGTTCCAGGTACGAGAGCAGTTTGAATGGCGGGGCCTGGGAGAGATTCCCCACTCAGGGCTAAAAATGCGGCCCGAGTACGCCCAGTTTGATGCCGAAGCCAAATTTACCCTGCCCCGCCACCAGGTCGCCGACCACAAAGCCTGCGCCTGCGGCGAAATCCTAAAAGGGGTGAAAAAGCCCTGGGAATGCAAGGTGTTTGGCACCGGCTGTACGCCAGAGCACCCGATCGGTGCCTGTATGGTGTCCTCCGAGGGAGCCTGCGCCGCCTATTACAAGTATGGTCGCTTTTCCCTGGGCCCTAAAGCCGCCCCAGTTCCCGTTGCATCCTCCCAGGGAGGCCAGGTATGAACTTAATCAGTCAGTCTAACCCGGGTCGATCGACCCCTCGCCCCGCCAGAGTCCGCGATAGCGAAATTACCCTGGCCCATGGCAGCGGTGGTAAAGCCATGCGCGACTTAATCACCGATATTTTTGTCAGCACCTTCGACAACCCGGCCCTGGATCCCCTGGAAGATCAGGCCCGGTTTAACCTGGCCGATTTAATGGGCCTGGGCGATCGGTTGGCCTTCACTACCGACTCCTACGTAATTGACCCGCTGTTTTTTCCCGGCGGCGATATTGGCAGTCTGGCAGTGAACGGCACCGTAAATGACCTGGCCGTGAGTGGGGCAACCCCCCTCTACCTCACCTGTAGCATGATTTTAGAGGAAGGTTTAGCCGTTGCCACCCTGCGCCAGATCGCCCAATCGATGAAACAGGCGGCGATCGCCGCCGGGGTGCAGATCGTCACCGGAGACACCAAGGTTGTACCCCGGGGCGCTGCTGACAAACTGTTTATTAATACCGCCGGGATTGGGGTGATTCGCAGCGAAGTCTCTCCCTCGGCCAGCCAGTTGCAACCGGGGGATGTGATTTTAGTCAACGGCAACCTGGGCGACCATGGTGCGACGGTGCTGGCAGCCCGGGGTGAACTGGCCCTATCGACGGCGATCGAGAGCGACTGTCAGCCCTTGAATAGCTTGATCGATGCAATTATTCACGTCTGCCCCCAGGTACGGGCCATGCGGGATGCCACCCGGGGAGGGTTGGCCACCGTCTTGAATGAGTTTGCCAGCAGTTCCCAGGTAGGGATTCGGCTCCATGAAACCAGTTTGCCCGTCAATCCGGAGGTGAATGGTCTGTGTGAGCTGCTGGGTCTGGATCCGCTTTACCTGGCGAACGAAGGCAAACTGGTGGTTGTGGTGCCTCAGTCGCAGGCGGAGGCCGTACTCGCCGAGATGCAACAGCATCCCGCCGGACACGATAGCCGAATCATTGGGGAAGTCATAGAAACGCCGATGGCGGTGGTGTTACTCAAAACCAGCTTTGGCACCGAACGGGTCGTGGATATGTTGGTCGGAGACCAGTTACCCCGGATTTGTTGAGGGATGGCACTATGCATGAACTGGGAATTACTCAGAATATCGTGGCGATCGCAGGGGAACATGCCAACGGTATGCCCGTCCGACGGGTCACCTTAGAGATCGGCAAACTGACGGCCATCTTGCCAGAGTCCATCCGGTTTTGCTTTGATGTCTGCTCACAGGGCACCCTGCTGGATGGAGCCGAGTTAGAAATTATCGAAAAGCCGGGGCTGGCTCGCTGTCGGCGGTGCGGCTCGGAAGTGGCCTTAGACCTGCCTTTTGGGGTCTGCAATTGTGGTTGCCAGGATCTGCAAATCCTGCAGGGGGAAGAACTCTCGATTAAAGAACTGGAAACGGAGGATGTATGTGTGTAACTTGTGGCTGTTCCGATGGTAGCCAACCCACCCTGACCAATCTCCAGACTGGCACCGTAGAGGCGATCGCCCCCCCAGGGAACCAACCGGAACATACCCATGTGCTGGCGGATGGTACGGTGGTCAGCCATACGCACTCGAATCATCATCACCATCCCGAATCCGACAAAAACCTTGAGATGCACGCCAGAATGCATGGCACCACGATCGCCCTGGAGCATAAAATCCTGGCCAAAAATGACCTGATCGCGGCCCAGAATCGGGACTGGCTGCGGGGTCGGAATATTCTTGCCCTGAACCTGGTGAGTTCCCCCGGCTCTGGTAAAACTACCCTGCTGACCCGGACGATCGCCGACCTGCAGGGGCAGATCCCGATTTCGGTAATTGAAGGAGATCAGGAAACCGCCAACGATGCCCGGCGGATTCAGGCCACCGGCTGTCCGGTGGTGCAGGTGAATACCGGTACCGGCTGTCACTTAGAGGCCACCATGGTAGAGCGGGGTCTGCACACCCTCAACCCGCCATTGAATTCCCTGGTGCTGATCGAAAATGTCGGCAATCTCGTCTGTCCGGCCCTGTTTGACCTGGGAGAACAGGCCAAGGTGGCCATCCTGTCGGTCACCGAAGGGGAAGATAAACCGATTAAATATCCCCATATGTTCAGGGCCAGTCAGGTGATGATCCTGACCAAAATCGACCTGTTGCCCTACCTCAACTTCGAGGTCGATCGCTGCCTGGCCTATGCCCGTCAGGTAAACCCGGGGCTCCAGATTTTTCAAGTCTCCGCCACCACCGGAGCAGGGTTACAGAACTGGTACGACTGGCTAGTACAGACCCAGGCCGGGATGGGGCAGCGGGCCGGATAAATTCACGCTCCTTCAGATTCCAGACAATGCACCTGAACAAACACGCTATGGGGCTGGTTCCAGTTGTCCTGTAAAACCAGCGCTGCCAGACTGACTCGAATTTCCGCTCCGGTTTTAGGACAACAGGTTAGCTCCAGCTGCAATGCAGCGGTTTCTGGAGAAAACCATTCCTGGATGGGAAATAACGGTGATTCGGAGTTTTCTAGCTGAAAGCTGGCCGCCATGGGAGTATGCAACAGTTCGGCCTCACTATCGCCCAACAGTTCACAGAGACAGGGGTTTAACCTCAACCAGTGACCATTCAAGTCCAGTAGCCCCAGGGGCAGGGAAATCCGATCGAAAATCGTCTGCCAGCGGGCTTCACTGACCTGCATTTGCGTCAGGGTCACTTCCGATCGCTGCCGTTTCTGAATCTCCTGATGTAACTGCTGGTAGCGCAGGGTCAATTGTCGTTGCTGTTGCAGAATAATCAGCTGGTGTTTGATCCGGGCCAGCACCTCCTCCGCCTGAAATGGCTTGGTAATATAATCTACGCCACCAACGGTAAAGGCCTTCAGTTTATCAGCGGTGGCATCCAGGGCACTAACAAACACAATCGGAATATCCCGGGTTGCCGCCCTGGCCTTGAGGCTGGCACAGACTTCGTAGCCATTCATCTCTGGCATCCGCACATCCAGGACAATCAAATCTGGGGGTTGGGACTCGATCGCCGCCAGGGCCATCGCCCCACTCAGGGCCTTTCTGACTTTGTACCCCTGCTGACTGAGAATTTTAGACAGAGTTCTTAAGTTTTCGGGCTGGTCATCTACCAGCAAAATATTGCCGTAGGTATTTTGTACCCTGGTCACAAATACCTCTGGCACCGGCTCTCCCGTGGCATAGGTCTGGTTCCCAGCGAGTTGTGATCGCCCTTTTTGCCAGGTACGGCGCTGTTCTAATCGGCTCACCACCCGTGTGACCAATTCTGGCCCCACGATCGGTTTACTGACAAAATCATCCGCCCCGGCTGCAAAGGCCTGCCGGATCGCTTCTGCCCGGGTATTGGTGGTAATTACCAGAATCGGCAAATTTCCCCAGCGCTCATCCTGGCGCACTCGCTGACAAAGATCGGCCCCATTCAGGTGAGACAAACCCAGATCCAGAATCAGCAGATCGGGAGCGATCGCATTCAATCGCTCCCAGAGCTGGGTTGCATCCTGCAACCCAGAGATAGCCAGGCCCCAGGGTTGCAGCAGGTAGCGGAGGGCGGTGATCACCCCCGGGTCTTCATCCACCACCAAAATTTTGGGAGGAATGTCCTGGGTCTGCAGCATCCCATCTTCCCCAGGCGGGGGCAGGGGCCCCGAAGCCTGCAGCGGTTTAGGCGGTGGCTTCAAACGGTAGCCCAGACCATAGACCGTTTCAATCACATCCGCCGCCAGACCCGCCGCCTTGAGTTTCTGGCGCAGTTCTTTGATGTGATTGGTGACCGTACTTTCGTTGGGCACGACATCAAACGACCAGATGCGATCGAGAATGGCCGTGCGACTGAAAACTCGCTGAGGATTGCGGAGAAACAGCTCTAACAGATTAAATTCTTTCGGGGTGAGGGATACGGGCTGACCTCTGTAGGTGACCTCGATCGCGGTGGCATTCAAACAGAGGGCTTCCCAATACAGTAAAACCGGACTGGAAACCAGGCTCTGACGCTGCAATAACACCTGCACCCGCACCAGCAAGTCGGGCAGGGTATAGGGCTTAATCACATAGTCATCGGCTCCCGCTTCTAAACCTGCGATACCATCACTGCTGGCATCTTCTACCAGCAGCAAAATTGGCTTTTGATAGCCCTGCCGCCGCAGGTGACGACAGAGATGCACCCCATCCAGGTCAGATAACTGAGTATTGAGTAGAATCAGCTCATAGGTCTGAGCCAGCGCCAGTTCCAGGGCTCGCTGACTATTCCCCACCGGAGTGATTTTATGTCCCTGGCTGGTGAGAGCATCGGTCAGTTGCGACAGAGTCAGGCGATCGGCTTCAACGAGAAGAATTCTCATTCACTTAGAGGCAAAGGGTCAGGTGAATTTTTCTTGGTAGGGTAATTTTTGCAGACTCTCAAGATAGCACTTTGTTTCCCGATCGAAAGGCCAGGTTATTCATCTCACTTCTTTACAAAACTGGGGTCTGGGCCCTTTAACTCAGGTCTTGCGATTAGACTGGAAGCAGATCTGCGCCAGAAGTGTCAATCATGCAGAGCCGCATTATTAAACGAAATAACGTCCGCCTGCTGGGACAGGGACACCAGACGATCATCTTCGCCCATGGGTTTGGCACAGACCAGACGGCCTGGAGGCATCAGGTAGCAGCGTTTGAGTCTTCCTATCAGATTATTCTGTTTGACCATGTCGGGGCAGGCCAGGCCGATATGGCCGCCTATAGCCCCCGTCGCTACAGTTCTCTCTACAGCTATGCCGAAGACCTGCTGGAGCTATGCACCGAACTCCAGCTATCCCAGGTGATTCTGGTCGGGCATTCGGTGAGTGGCATGGTCAGCCTGCTGGCCGCCTTAATTGCCCCCCAACGGTTTAAGCAACTTTTGTTTGTCGGGGCTTCCCCCCGTTACCTGAATGACCCGACCACGGGCTATATCGGTGGGTTTGAGCAGGCCGATCTGGATGCCCTCTATGCCGCCATGTCAGCCAACTACTACGCCTGGGCCAGTGGCTTTGCCCCCCTGGCGATGGGCAACCCGGAGCGACCCGAGCTGGCGATCGAGTTTGCTAAAACCCTCTCGGCGATTCGACCCGATATCGCCCAGGCCATCGCCCGGGTGATTTTTCAGTCAGACCATCGGGCAGATCTGGCCAAACTGACGGTGCCCGTCGTGATTTTGCAATCGACCAACGATATCGCCGTACCGCCCCAGGTCGGGCAGTATATGGCCAAACAGATTCCCCAGTCCCACCTGATTCAGATCAAGGCAGAAGGGCATTTTCCCCACATGAGTGCCCCCACCGAGGTGACCCAAACAATTAAGGAATGGATTGCCGCTTGACCCAGGTTCCCCGCTTTTTGTTACGGCCCGTACCCCGACCTGAGCGGTTTCCGACTCTGAAACCCTGGCTCCTGGGGGGAACGGCCATCGGTACCGGCCTGACAATTCTGGGAGGAGCCGCTCCCGGGCTGGGGCTGGCTGGCTTACTCTGGCTGGGTTGTATTCTTGCACCCCGCCCCCGTCTTCTCGTGGCCGGGCTACTGCTGCTGGGGGGAACCAGCCTGGTGTTGCTTCCAGACCTCGACCCCTTGCTGCTGCGCCAGGGTCTGACCGCCGCCCTGGGGCTGCTCCTCTGTCCCTGGCTGCGGCGCTATCTCCTGCGCCAGGAATGGCAGTGGGAAACCCACAAAACCCTGGCCAACCTGCTGCAAGCAGAAACTGCCCAGACCCCAGAAGCGGCGATCGGTCAGGCTTTGAGTAGCCTGCAGCAGGTGACCGGAACCGATGCCGTGATTGCCCTGCGCCAACTGGATGAGGTAACGGCGGAAGTCCTGGTCAGTCTGCCAGAAACCGCCCTGCCCTGCCGGTTGACCACTCCTGCCCTGTTTACAGAGGCGATCGAGCAGGGGAGTTGCCTGTTCTACCCCGACTATGGAGCCACACCCAACCCGGCGGCCTTACTCCTGGGCCAGGGCACCCGCTCCCTGGCCGTGGTTCCGCTCAATCAAGATGAGGGAATCCAGGGGGCAATTCTGCTGATCTGGCACCGTTCCGTCGGTTTTTCTGAACCGTTGCAGCAGTATCTCGCATCCCTGCGGAGTGGGTTGGGGCAGTTACTCCGGTTTCAGGCGGTGAATCTGCGATTGGAAAAACTCCAGGCCCGTCTGGTCGCCATGCTGGAGACGATTCCCCAGGGCATCGTGTTTGTGGATGAAAGCGGTGAGCAGGGCTGGATCAACCCGACGGCTGCGGCCCAGTTGGGCCTGACCCAGGGAGCGGTCGAACCATCGGCGATCGCCGCCGCCATGGCTCAACTCCGTATGCAGGCAGAGAATGCCCAGGAATTAGCCCTGCAAGCGGCCCAGATGTTTGCCCAGGCCCAGGTAGAAATTCGCAACTGGCAATGGTGTTTCAGCCATCCCCCGCGGGTTCTCAGCCTGTCCAGTACCCCGATCGAACTGCGCCATGTCCCCGGTCGCCTCTGGGTGCTGGATGACATTACCGAACAACGTCTGGCCGAACTGGCCCTGCGCCAGAGTGAAGAGCGGTTCCAGTTGATTGCCCGGGCCACCAATGATGCCGTCTGGGACTGGAACTTGGGCACCAACCAGGTCTGGTGGAACGAAGGCGTGGAAACCCTGTTTGGCTATGCCGAAGCCGAGGTAGGGAGCGAGGTGAGCTGGTGGTACGACCAGATCCATCCCGCCGATCGGGAACGGGTGATTGACGGGGTTTATCAGGCCATCACCCAGAGGCAAAAGACCTGGGCCGAAGAATACCGCTTTCGCCGTGGCGATAGCTCCTATGCCTGCATCTCCCATCGCAGTTACCTGATTCAGGGCCGGGATGGTGCGCCGGTACGACTGCTGGGGGGAATGACCGACATCACAGAACGCAAACTGGCCCAGGAAGAGTTACAGCGGCAAAACCTGCGATCGCAACTGTTTGCCGAGGTCAGTCTGAAAATTCGCCAATCTTTGCAGTTGCAGGATATTTTGCAAACCACTGTGACCGAAGTACGCACCATTCTAAAGGCCGATCGGGTGCTGGTTTACCGCCTCTGGCCCAATGGGACGGGCAGTGGCATTGCCGAGGATGCGGTCGCTGGCCTGCCACCGGTATTAGGATTTACCTTCCCGGACGAAGTCTTTCCCGACCATTACCGGGATTTATATCTCCAGGGACGTATTCAATCGATCGCCGATGTAGAGGAGGATAGGGAAATTGCACCCTGTCTGATTGAGTTTGTGCGGCAGTTTCAAGTGAAAGCCAAGCTGGTTGTACCAATTATTGCCAAAGCTGAACTCTGGGGTTTGTTAATTGCCCATCAGTGCGATCGACCCCGACCCTGGACCGGATTTGAAACAGAGCTGTTAAAACAACTGGCAGACCAGATCGGGATCGCCCTCACCCAGGCCCAACTGCTGGAGCAGGAAACCCGCCAGCGGGAGGAACTGGCCCGCTCTAACACCGAACTGCAACAGTTTGCCTACATTGCTTCCCATGACCTGCAAGAACCCCTGCGGATGGTAACCAGTTACCTGCAACTGCTGCAACGTCGCTACCAGGGCAAACTGGATGGGGATGCCGATGACTTTATTGGCTTCGCGGTGGATGGGGCTGCCCGGATGAAAACCCTGATCAACGACCTGCTCACCTACTCCCGGGTCGGCACCCACGGTAAGAGCTTCGATCGGATTGACCTGGGTCTGATCCTGGAACGGGCTATCAGCAACCTCAAGATCGCGATCGAGGAGAGTCAGGCCAACCTTTCCTGGGGCCCGCTGCCCGAGGTTTGGGGCGATGGGAGCCAGTTAGTGCAACTGTGGCAAAACCTGCTCAGCAATGCCATCAAATTTCGTGGCGAACAGCCGGCTCTGGTTCAGATCGGGGCCGAACGACAGGCGGGGGAATGGCTATTTTACGTGCGAGATAATGGCATCGGGATTGAACCAGAGTATGCAGAGAGAATTTTTGTTATTTTTCAGCGATTGCATCGACGGACTGAATATCCTGGCACCGGGATTGGCTTAGCCGTTTGCAAAAAAATCGTCGAACGGCATGGAGGGCGTATCTGGATGCAGTCTCAGCCCGGTGTGGGTTCTACGTTTTACTTCACACTGCCCGCTTAGGAGGAGGTCACCATGCCAGAACAAACCATCCGCCCGATTGAAATTTTGCTGGTGGAAGACAGCCCCGGAGATATCCGGTTGACCCAGGAAGTTTTGAAGGAAGGAGAAGTTCACAACCATCTAAATGTGGTTGAAGATGGTGTCCAGGCCCTGGCCTTTCTGAGAAGGGAAGCTCCCTATACCAGCAGCCCGATTCCAGACCTGATTCTGTTAGATCTCAACCTGCCCCGCAAAGGGGGCCAGGAAGTTCTAGAAGCAATTAAGGAAGATGATCACCTGCGGCGCATTCCTGTCGTGGTGCTGACTACCTCTCGGGCCGAAGAAGATGTGTTTCGGGCCTATGACCTGCATGCCAACTGTTACATCACTAAACCGATCGACCTGGATCAATTTATTCAGGTAATCAAATCTATCGAAGCCTTCTGGTTAACGATCGTCAAGTTACCTTCGGAGTGAACAGATGGAGGAACGATCGATTCAGGTCTTGATCATCGAAGATAATCCCGGGGATGCCCGCCTGCTCCAGGAACTCCTGCGAGAAGTTAACTCGGTGCAATTTCAACTGTCCCAGGCTGCCAGCCTGCAGGTAGGGTTAGAGCAGTTAAAGAATCAGACCTTTGACATTGTGCTGCTGGATCTCTCTTTACCCGATAGCCAGGGGTTAGCCACCTTTATCACCCTGCATCAGCAGTCTCCGGCGGTACCGGTGGTAGTAATTACCGGCTTGAACGATGAAACCCTGGCTGATCGAGCCGTCCAGGCCGGGGCTCAAGACTATTTGATTAAAGGCCAGGTGAGCAGCGACCTGCTGGCCCGGGCGATTCGTTACGCGATCGAACGCAATCGCACCGAGCAGCGGATTCGAGAACAGGCCGCCCTGCTGGACATCGCCACGGATGCGATTCTGGTCTGTGACCTGGAAGGGAGAATTTTGTTCTGGAATAAAGGGGCCGAACGCCTCTATGGCTGGCAGGCCGCCGATGCCCTGGGCCAGAAGGCCAGCGAGTTACTCTATAAACCGGCTTCTCTCCAATTTGCCGTGGCCCAACAGGCCTTAATCGCCCAGGGAGAGTGGTACGGCGAACTGGAGCAGGTAACCCGATCGGGCCAACCCCTGGTGGTAGAAAGCCGCTGGACTTTAATGCGCGACGATGACCAGCGGCCCAAGTCCGTTTTGGGGGTGAGTACCGATATCACCGCCAAGAAACAACTGGAAGCCCAGTTTTTGCGAGCCCAGCGGATGGAGAGTATCGGCACCCTGGCCGGGGGCATCGCCCATGATCTGAACAATATCCTCACTCCGATTCTGGCCACCGCCCAGCTCCTCCAGATCAAGCTGCCCACGGCAGATGAACGCACCCAGCAAATGTTTAGAATGATCGAGGTCAATACCAAACGGGGAGCAGCTCTGGTCAAGCAAGTGCTTTCCTTTGCCCGGGGCATTGAAGGGAAACATACGGTCTTGCAGGCCAAACACCTGATCTGGGAAGTGGAGCAGATCATCAGTGAAACCTTTCCCAAGTCGATCGAAGTCCAGATCCAGGTTGCCTCTGACCTCTGGAGTGTCTCCGGCAATGCCACCCAGCTGCACCAGGTTTTAATGAACCTCTGTGTGAATGCCCGGGATGCCATGCCCCAGGGCGGGCTGCTGCAGATTGCCGCCGACAATTTCACTGCCGATGAAAGCTATGCCCGAATGAACCTGGAGGCCAAACCCGGTTCCTACATTGTGGTGAGCGTGACTGACACCGGCCTCGGCATCGCGCCGGAGGTCTTAGACCGGATTTTTGAACCATTTTTTACCACCAAGCCCGTCGGCGAAGGCTCAGGCCTGGGCCTATCTACCGTAGCCGGTATTGTCAAAAGCCATGGAGGATTTGTGAATGTGGCCAGCGTGGTTGGCAAAGGCACTCAGTTTAAAATTTTTCTGCCCAGCGTCAATACCCTGGCCGTGTTGCAGCAGCCCGATTCCCAGATTCCTGCCGGGGAAGGGGAACTGATTCTGGTGGTGGATGATGAATCAGCTATCTGTGAGATCAGCGAGAAGCTATTACTGAGTTATCAGTACCGGGCCCTGACGGCCCATGACGGGATTGAAGCGATCGCCCTCTATGTTGAACATAAGCAGGAGGTGAGTGCGGTTGTGGTAGATATGATGATGCCCGCAATGGATGGGATTGCCACGATTCGGACGTTGCAAAAAATCAATCCCCAGGTCAAAATCATTGCTTCCAGCGGCCTCACTCCCAGCGATGAACTGGTCACCTCTGCCCTGGGAATTCAAGATTTCTTAGCCAAACCCTATACGGCCCAGGAATTTTTAACAACGATTCACACCGTTCTCCGTCGCCCTGGCAGCCGGGTCTAAGATTCCCCAATTAAAATGAAACCAGCCCAATCTCGCGGATTGGGATATTCCTTCAGGGTAGCCAGCATTGCCTGCCGCAAAGCCCCGGCCTTACTGGAACCCGTCTGCAGTTGCCGATAAAACTCTGTCATTAACCGGGCCGTAGGGGCATCGGGCACACTCCAGAGGGAAACCACCACACTCGGCACCCCCGCCGAAATGATCGCCCGGGACAGGCCAATCACCCCATCTCCCGTAATCGCTCCCCGGCCCGTGTCACAGGCGCTCAGAACCACCAGCTCGGCATTTAACCGCAGGTCTAAAATTTCGCTAGCACTCAGCAGACCGTTATCGTTGCCCGTCGGAGCCAGGGCGATCGCCCCGGGTACCCCCAGCCCTTGAAAGTCATCCAGTAGTCCATGGGTCGCCAGATGAATCAACCGGGCCTGGCCGATCTGCTGCAAAACCGCCTGTTTTGTAGCCGCAGCCCCCAGCAGAGGCGCAGTCCCCAGCAACGATCCAATCATCTTTGCTTCCTGCTCCGCTCCCGGCAAACTCGTCAGTTGTTCCGGAGGTTGACCAGCAGCGACGGCAATCCTGGGCATGGTCGGGTTGCCCACCACCAGGGCCGATGCCTGATTGAAACCACCGGCCCGATTGGCCAGACGCAACCGCCGGGTTAGTTCTAACACCTGAATGGAAGGGGCGATCGAGAGGGTGTGGCGTTGAATCAAGTACTGCCCTGCTGCGTCGGGCAAAGCCTGAAAGGGCACCAGAAACAGCGGTCCCTGGGGTATGAAAATCACCTGGGCAGTGGGATCGGAGGGCAGCAGGTCAGCGATCGGCTGGATCAGCAACTGGTGCAGCTGACGCAACCCCGGGTCTAGCCGGTTCTGGGGGCGATCGACCCGGGCCACCAGTCCCAGGCCCCGACCCCGGACTCCCAACTCAGAGCGGCCAACACTCACCAGATCGGCCAGGGATCGCTGCTGCCGCCGTAGTTCTCCCAGGTCAACCTGGCGAAACTCAATCTTGCCCCCGGGTTGCACCACCCAGATTAACAGCTGGGACTCCTGACTGGCCGGTCGCCCCTGGAAACGGACGGGATCGTAGAGAATCGTATAGGCAACCAGAGTAGCTTTCTGCTGGCGGGCAATTTCCTGAATCTGCCCGCTGCTGGGTGCAGTTAACCCCACCTGGGTGAGGGCCACAGGAGCCACCGATCGGGTCTGGCGTTTTTCCGCCAGACGGGTGGCCAGCAGGTCTACAAAGGCCCGGCTGCGGCCCCGCTCGGCAATTTCCAGGGCGGCCTGAAACTGCCCCTGAGCCACCAGTACCTGTTGCAGACGACGGTAGGTGCGGGCTTGAAACTCAAACAGAGAAACCTTGTTGGCATCATTGCTGCCCAATCCACCCCGCAGGGACTCCCAGACCTCAATACTCTGGCGCAGGTGCTGCTCGGCAGCAGGCAGGTTATTGGTTTCTAAAAAGGAGACTCCCAGGTTACTCAAAACGATCCCTTCGTCTAAGCGGGTACGCAGCTGGCGGGTCAGGGTGAGACTCTGTTGATAGGCGGAGATCGCCCGATCGTACTGGCGGCGAGCGGCATAGACATTTGCCAGATTTAACAGGGCCTGGGCTTCTCCCTGCCGGTTTTGCAGGGTGCGGCTGAGGGCCAGCCGTTGTTCCTGGTAGGCCACCGCCCGATCGTAGTCGCCCAGATTATCGGCGGTCAGGCCCAGGTTGCCCAGGGTGATTTCTTCTGACTGCCGACTGCCAATCCTGCGGGCCAGGGTCAGGGCCTGCTGGTAAGCCGCCAGGGCGTTGGTATAGTCACCGGCATCGTTGAAGCCAATCCCCAGGTTGTTCAGGGCAGCACTTTCTCCCAGACGATCGCCGATTTCCCGGGTAATTTTCAGTTTTTCCTGGGTATAGCGGATGCCTTTTGCCGGATTGTTGAGTGCCAGGTAAACATAACCGATATTACCCAGGGCGTTGTGTTCCCCGATGCGATCGCCCACCTGACGGGCCAGGGCCAGGCTCTGTTCGTAGGTTTCCAGGGCTTTACCGTAGGCTCCCAGGGCGGCGAAGGCCGAACCCAGATTTCCCAGGGGGGGTTGCTCCAGGGTACGGCTTTTGAGCTTACGGGCCAGGGCCAGGCTCGCTTCCGTATGGGCGATGGCCTGGTCGTAGTTGCCGATGGTTCGATAGACCGTGCCCAGGTTATTTAGCAGGGCGACGGTCAGGGGCTGATTCCCATGCGTTTTGGCCAGAGTTAACCCCTGCTGCAGGGTGGCGATCGCCGGCTCATAGTTGCCCAGGGCAAAATAGGCCGTTCCCACGGCCCGCAACGCCGCTCCGACACGCTTGCGATCCTTCAGTTTTTCGGCCAGGGCCAGACTCTGCTGGGCCGACTCGAGAGATTTCTGAAACTGGCTGGTCTTGTAATAAAAATCTGCCAGGTCTTCCAGGGAAATGCTCACCCCCTGGGGGTCTTTGACCTGCTGGGCCAGGGTGAGATTTTGTTGATAGTAGGTCTGAGCCTGAGCTACCTCTCCCTGATTCAGGTAGACCTCGCCGATCGCCTTGAGCAACTGGCGCAGCATGGAGTAGTTTTTAATCTGCTGCACAATTGCCAGACTCTGGTTATAAAATTCCAGGGCCTGGGGATAGTTTTTTTGCGAGAGCTGGGCCGTTCCCAGGCGTTCCAGCATCACGGCCTGACCGTAGAGATATTTCGTCTCCTGGGCGATCGCCAGACTCTGCTGGTACAACTCCATCGCCGTCGGGTATTCTCCCTGGGCCAGGGCGACATTGCCCAATCGCCCCAAAATCTGGCCTTCATTGGTGCGGTTGTTCAGCTCCCGGGCGATCGCCAGACTCTGCCGATAGTTGTCCGAGGCCCGGACAAATTCTCCTAAAGACTGGTAAGCAATCCCTAAATTACCCAGGGCCGTTCCGTAACCCCGCCGATCCTTGAGTTCCTGGGCCAGAGCCAACCGCTGCTGGTAGAGGTCGATCGCCCGGGCATAGTCTTCTAACCCGACCTGGGCATTGGCCAGATTGCCCAGCACCCGCCCTTCCAGAAACCGGTCCTTGATCTGTCGGGCCAGCCCCAGACTTTGCTGGTACTGGGCCAGGGCGGTCTGGTAATCGCCCCGATCGGCATAGACAAACCCGATGCTATTGAGTACCGTCGCCTCCAGCTTGCGATCCGCCAGGGAACGGGCCAGGGTGAGGCTTTCCTGGTAGGTGGCCAGGGCTCGATCGTAGTCCCCCAGCATACTCTGGGCCAGGCCCAGTTCCGCCAGGGCTTTGGCCACTCCCGCTTGATCCTGGGTCTGGCGGTAAAGTTCCAGAGCCTGCTGATAGAGTTGCCTTGCAGCGTCGTACTGGCCCCGGTCGAAACGCTCGATCCCCTGGTGCAGCAATTGCTCCGCCGTAGGAGACTGGGCCGCAGGCGCAGGGGGAGTCGCTGGCGTACCCGGGGGTGAGGAGGCCACCAGCATCGGGGAACCCCATTCCAGAGACAAGAAGGTCAGCAGACAGGCGGGCAGCGTGACGATAGAGGATAGTTTCATGGCAAGAGCAGGGGTTTGATGCGGGCCTAACTCCCCCAACCTCAAACCAACGGTCTGGAAGCCGGTATGTCGAGTTAGGGAAAAATGGCGGTGATCGCCGCGTCAGGGTGTGGTGTGCCGCCTGTCACCGGTTATTCTACAGGCCGAATAATCGTTGTTCCGGGAGTCACCGTCGGTTTAAAGATCGCCTGCAGGGCTTCATCTAAAGTAGGAGCCATGACAATCCGGTTTTCGTAGGCCACAATCACTCGCACCAGAGTCGGCAGACTGTTTTGAGCTGCCTCCAGATAGAGCGGTTCGACATACAACAACGACTGTTCGATCGGAATTACCAGGAGATTTCCCTGAATCGCCCGCGAACCCTGACGATTCCAGAGCGAAATCTGTTGAGAAATCACCGGGTCCTGATTAATCCGGGCCTCGATTTGTTCTGGGCCATAGACCAGCCGTTCCTTCGGGAAGGTATAGAGCAACAACTTGCCATAGTTCGTTCCGTCGGAACGGGCCGCCAACCAGGCGATCAAATTTGTCCGCTGGCGAGGCGTATAGGGCAACAGTAAAATAAACTCTTCAAATGGCACCTTCGGTAAACTGGTAATCAGGTAGTAGGGTTCTACAGCCCGGGCTTCATTACCATAGACCTCATTGGGCAGTTGCCACTGGTCTTCCCGGTTATAAAATACCTGGGGGTCAGTCATGTGATAGGTCATCAACCGCTCTGACTGAAGTTTGAAAAAGTCTTCCGGATAGCGCAAATGTTGTTGCAGAGCAGCAGGCATCGTACTCAAGGGTTTCAACATACCCGGAAAGATTTTAGACCAGGTAGTAATCACCGGATCTGTAACATCGGCAATATAAAAATCAACGCTGCCATGATAAGCATCAATCACAACTTTGACTGAATTGCGAATGTAATTAATATTTTCGCTACCCGAGTCAGAATAGGGATAATAATTGCTCGTTGTATAGGCATCCACAATCCAGTACAAATAGTTTTGCCCATCCTGGCCCGATCGCGGATCAGCGGCAACCAGGTAGGGGTCATCGTCGTAGCGCAAAAAGGGGGCGATCGCTCGAATCCGCTGATTGATATTGCGGCGAAATAAAACCCTGGTATCGGGCAAAAAATCGCGGGTAAACAAAATTCGCCAGTCTCTTAGATAGACCGCAAACAGCCCCCGTCGCCACCAGGAGCCGATGTTGATGCCATCCCGACCATCGTAAACGTTGTAGACATTGTCACTTCCACTGGGGTAGTCCAGCTCTTTTGTCTTCGTCTGGGTCATCACATAGGTATCGGTAATCTCGCCAAAATAAATTCGCGGTTGACCGATCGGAATACTGGCCCGGATGGCAGGGCTGGAAGTAGCCAAGGCTCCTGCTTCCGTACCGCTAATATCCTTGACGAAATATTCTGGCAGGCCATCGGAACCCGCCGTATTCACCGGGCTAAGGGTAAAACCATAGCCATGGGTATAGATCAAATGCTGGTTAACCCAGGTTTGAGCCTGCTGGGGCACCGCACTGTAGTCTAACTCCCGGGCCGCCAGCAAAACCTGCCGCTGTTCCATCGCAACGGGAGTCGCCCCCGCAGTTCCAGGAGCCGGGGGAGCCGCCGGACGACGACCGGAAACCTCCGATTGCAAGGTATAGCGATCGATGTCGGCATCGGGGAAGCGGTAGTAAGGACGAATCTGCTGCAATTCACGATTGGTTTCCAGCAGGGGCCGCTGATCCCAGAGCCGGATGTTACGCACTGTCAGTTCATTGGCAGTCAAATCAGCCTGGGTTAAGCGGCCCGCCGGGTTAAACGGACTGGTATCGATCGCTTCCAGGCCAAAGGCTCGTCGGGTCAGGGCGATCGTCCGCTGAATATAGGGCCGTTCCCTGGCCAGTTCGTTCGGCTGAACGATCAGGTATTGCACCACTTGGGGCAGCCCAAAGCCCAGGACTACCAGCCCACCGTACAACCCCAGACCCAGCAGCAGCAGCCGCGATCGGGGAGGAGTGCCCCGCCGCCCCAGGGCCTGAACCAGCAGGTAAAGGGCCAGCACCAGGGCCAGCAGGCTCAAGCCGGTATTAACCGGTAGTTGCACCGTCGCGTCGGTGTAGCTGGCTCCAAAACTCACCCCTCGGGGAGAGTAGAGTAAGTTGTAACGACTCAACCAGTAGGACAGGGCGATCGTCGCCATTGCCCCACTACCGGCTCCGTAGAGGTGACGCTGCTGGGCAGCGGAAAACCCGGCAAAATAACCCTGACTCAGACTATTAGCGGCCAGCAGGTAGGTCAGGGCAACCGCCAACCAGGCATAGACCATTCCTGCGGTCAACCACAGACACAACAGTTGCAGGGCCGGGAGGGAAAAAATATAGAAACTAATGTCTTGTCCCAGGAGCGGTTCTACCGCATCGAACCGGGTAGGATGCAGGGCCTGCACCAGGGTAGCCCATTGCCGGGAAGATAACGCCCCCAGAAGCAAACTCAAACCCACCGCCCCCAGGCCCAATCCAGGCCGGGGGTAGACCAACAGGGTAAGGGCCGCTCCTGCCAGTAGAGCCAACCCCCAGGGTTGAGCCGAAACCTGGGTCAGCAGACCGGCGATCGCCCGGGGGCCAAAGCCCGGTATTCTGGGTTGAATGATCTCTGGTTGCGGTTGCCAGTAAATGAGTAAAAGCTGGCCATAGTGGGCGAGTAACAGGACGAGCAGCAGGCTCAATCCCAGGGTCAGGGGTAACAGCGATCGCAACCTTAATCCCCGGGTTGGAGTTACGGTCTGACGCTCGGCCAGGCGGGCTGTACCGGTTCGGGCCATCGGAGAACTGGCAGAAACCCGCCAGGATAGTGCCTCGTTGACTGGCTGGCGATCGGCCCTGGCCGGCTTTAGCCGCTGCGCCCAACCCAGATTTGCGAGCAGATAGATCGCCGTGAGAGCCGTGACCAGCCCCCCTAAGCCGAGCTGCACTCCCAACCGGGTCAAAAATACTGAGAGATACTGTACCGACTGAAACCACAGCATCTCGGCTCCTAAGTAAGCCCCCAGGCCAATCAGCAAGATGATTCCCAGAAAGACTGCCAGCAGTTGAAAGCGATGGTTCTGAAACACGCAGGTTTAGTCAGGCAAAGGACAGGTTCCTTGATTTTACGGCGAAAGACAAACGACCGACGGCTCTGACCCATGCCTCCGATCGCAATAGGCTGCAAAATCATCCCACCCCAGGGAGAAACCGGCAGAGGCACCGGAGTGGGCTGGAAGGCGATCGTCAGAGCAGAGTAACCCGGGCTATATTTATTTTTTTCATTTCAGTCGCAAAGCCTACCTGGGGAAAGGGTCAGGCAACCCAGCAATCCTTTACCCTGGACTATTCGGGTGAAAATCTTGGATCTCTCCCGACTACTACGTTTAGCCTACGGTCGAGGAAAGTTGAAATGGTCAAACATTTACAGAATGCCACCGCCCGTCTCTCAACTCAGCCCTCCCCTCCCACCGGGCAACCGGTTACTGGTCTGCAACGATTGCACCTGGATGAAAAACGGGATGGCCTGGTTTACGTTCCACCCCTCTATCGCCCCGATCGCCCGATTCCCCTGGTGTTGATCCTGCATGGAGCGGGGGGAAACGCCGCTGGCGGGCTGGAACTCTTGCATGGGCTGGCGGAGGATTTTGGCCTGCTGCTGCTGGCGGTTGACTCCCGATCAGCTACCTGGGATGTGATCATCAAAGGCTACGGCCGCGATGTCCAGTTTATTGATCAGTCTCTGACCCAGGTGTTTAACACCTATGTCATCGATACCAGCCATCTGGCCATCGCCGGGTTTTCCGATGGGGCCTCCTACGCCCTCTCCCTGGGGCTGACCAATGGGGATCTGTTTACCCATGTGATTGCCTTTTCTCCGGGCTTTATGGCCCCCACGGAACAGACGGGAGAACCCCGAATTTTCGTTTCCCATGGTACGGATGATCAGGTACTACCGATCGAGCGGTGCAGTCGCAGGCTGGTGCCACAACTCCAGGAAGCCGGTTATGACCTGCATTATGAAGAATTCGTCGGGCCTCACACCGTTTCACCGGGAATTGCCCATCGGGCCTTAGAGTGGTTTACAGCGCCAGCGGTGATTTAGAACTAACCATTCCCTCCGACTCCAGGGCGGCGATCGCCGCCTTAGCCAAAAGTTGATGGGCAGCCCGGGTCGGATGAATTCCATCCCAGAACAAAAACTGGTCGGGGTTATCACAGATATAGGTGGCCGCCACACAGGCACTTAACACATTGGTTAACCCCACCCCCGCCGGATTGGTAACGGCCTCCCGGTAGAGCCTGTGGGCATCCAGGGTAGCCAGCTGCAAACCCGCATGTTTCTGCCCCAGTTGCTTTAAGGCCCGCCGCAGTTCCTGGTTATGACTCTGGGTGAGCGTTGTCAGAGTACTGGCACTGGCACTGCTCCGGGTAGCGGGTAGTTGCCCCAGGTCGGGCAGGTTAGCCACCAAAAACTGCTGCCCCCCGGCCTCCATCAGAGCCAGCAAGGCGGCGGTGACATTGGCGATCGGTGGGCCAGCCTGATTCGCTCCCTGGAGGTAGTCATTGGCCCCAGCCCAGAGAATAAACAGATCGGAGGATTGAAGTTGGGGGCGAGTTTGCAAAAACGACTGCACCTGAGACTGCAAACTGGGCACCAGATTACCGACTTGATTGCCGGTAGTCGCCCCGCCCCAGGCAAAGTTATAAATTTGATTAGAGGATATCCCAAGCCGATCGCCCAGGTACTCTACCCAGACCCGCCCATTAGAATACCGCCCCTGAAAATAGGGAGGATTGGGAGGATAGCTACCTCCCGTAGCGCGAAACACAGCCCCGGTATCGGAAAGGCTATCCCCAAAAACGTAAAGACGATTGATCATAGAACCATGCTGCAGGGAATTGATAACTACCACAGCCAATAACACCAACAGAGCAGTGGCTACTGTTGCAATTCGTTGTTTCACGGCCAATGGTTGTCTACGCACTCTCTTACCCTAACAGGGGCAACTTCACCTTAGAGAAAGCAACCGAACCATCCTGAGAGAGATTGCCCTATGGTCAGGATCGAACGCTCCTACAGCGCCCCCGGATTCAGATCAATCATGCGTCGGGTTGTATAGGTTCCGATCGGACTCCAGAGCAGGTAGGGCAGCAGTAACAGGGCGGCCTTACCAGAAAGGGGCCAGACCAGAAAGGTCAAGCCAACTCCGGCCAGAAACCCCAGGCCACCCAGAATCGTACCGATTTCCAGGCTTCTCAATCGCAATGTTGCCGGAATATAACTCACCGTCACCAGTTCAACAAACAGGTAAAGACCCATGAAGGCCAGGGTCTGCAGGCTGGCAGGCTGACTTTTCCAGACAATCACCGCTGACCAGGCTCCACAAATAAAAATAATCGTCCAGATCAGGGGAATGGCCGGTTCAAAAAATAACCAGTTAGGTCGATCGAGCCTAATCGCCCAGGGAATATCTCGGGGACGAATAAAAAAACTACCTAAGGCCACCAAAAAGGTAATGGCGGGAATTAAAAATTCAGGTCTTAACATGATGGTCAGCAGAGAAGAATCAATCAGTCAGTGGAATGAAATGTTGACTCGGAAAAATGAGTCGGGAAAATAAAAAGTTCCTGATTTAAAAGGCGTGCTTTATAACAGAGTTGAATTGCGTCAGAAAAGGAATAATACATGATTGGAATCCACCTGCCATTGTAAAAACAGACAATCACCTGATAGGCTGTGGTTTTTTGCAATGGGAGAGGATTTTGCAAGCTTAATACCATCACACCTCCTCACTAAGCAAAAATGCTTATTGGTTTGAGTATAGGGGGTGCAGATTAGCAAATCACTATACTAAAGCATGGTTTTTAATCGGGCCCCTTGCTTCAGAGGGCGGAGCGTGACCGCTGCTTAACGGTTTTTGCTCAGATAGAGCATAAGTAGCTGGACCTCATTAAACTGAAGATGATTCTGGGGATAGAGGGGAAAACCCCTGCCTGAGGCATAGACCCAATTCCCCTTCTCCCGATTCATTAGAGCCACCTACTTAAAAAGAGAACCTACAGGGAAGGAATTTGAGGAATATAGGTTTCTGTTTCCAGAGTAAGCTGACCGGGTTGCACCTCCAGGCGCTTGACCCTGACAGCCATCCCTTCAATTTCCAGGTAGGGTAATTGCAGCAACTCCTGAAACTTCTGCATCAGGGCGATCGTGAACTCCAGGGAAAGCCCCTGCCCGGGCTGGCATTGAAAGGCTTCCAGGCGAACCGGTTGGTGATCGCTGTGGGGCACAATCATCACGTCAAACTCAGTTTGCCGGGGGCCTGCCGGCTCAAATAGTACAGCTTTACCCCCCAGGGCAATCCTGCCTGCTGCTGGTAGTTTGACCTCCAGGGGCAGTTGTAATTCCACAGGAACGATCGTTCCATCTACATTCAACAGTAGGGGCGGAATCCGCTCAGCCACCATGGGAGAATTCATCGCCCGGTTAAGATCGGCTTCCGTCAGAGTCAGAGTGGCGGTGGCATCGATCGGATGGCTCAGTTCCAGTTTGCCCAGCAAAATACTGAGAGGATTGATCGCAATTCGATCGGTCTGTACCTCCAGATCCTGCACCCGGATATCTCCCATCGCCATCCCCTGGCCACTAATGGCGATGCCATCGGCCTTACCCTGAACCGCCTTGGCCACATCCGTATGAATATCTACAGACATGGTTTCGGCTTCATCCAGTTGGCTGGACAAACCAGCAGCGATCGCCTGGGAAAGGAGTTGTTCTTCCAGATGGGGTTGGTCAGGCATAGGGGCCTCATACACCAGTACCAGCCAATTTAGCCAGCCCGGGACGGAGTTTAATCTACAATCCGATAGACTCTGGCGGTTCCCATCCCCAACTCACAACCATCCCGGTGCAAAAACGGGCAGGGTTGGTGAAACACCCTCCTGACCATTTTTGCCGATGCAGTAAACCCCGCCTGTTACTTACCGATTTGCTTCAGGGCAATGCTGGTGGCCCGATCGTGGAGGGAAGTGAGGGACAATTCTCCGGTTTCGTTGAGCAGATTTTCCCGTTGCATCAGGTCTACGATCGTCTGGTATACCTGCTGCTCCCACTGCTCCGCTCGTTCGCATAACCAGAGGTGGGTTTCCTTATCTTCGGGAAAGTTTTCAATACAGCTATAGGTGTAGTTACGAAAGGTGCGAATCTGCCGCAGCAGCCGTACCAGATAGCCCGGGCATTCACAGGCGATTACATCCGCCGCCTCACAAATTTTCCGCAGGGTTTCGTCAGAAGGAACCGCCGTCAGTTGAATGGTTTGATCGTCGAGGGACTCAGGAGAAGTAGACATAGAATAACTCTCTAACTGGATTAAAATAGTAGCCCTGATAGGGAGGGGAGGGGTGAGCAAGGTAGCTGAGAGATGGAACGGCTTTGCTCAAAGTAACGGAGCAAGGAAGCTCGATGTCCTGGCAATCTTTACCCATGACTTCTACAGATACCAGGAAAAGAAAGCAACTGATCCTAATCCTGAAGCCAGGATAGAACAGAGGTGACTATTCTGGAAGCGAACAACTCTTTTAATGAGAATATTGTAACAGATTATTAACAACAGTCAGAGTGAGAGAGAGTGCTCCCATCTGACAGGCCAACTCTCAACGGGCAGGGTTAGCGCAGCGATCGACGGAGTTGGGCGCTCAGCCAATCCAGGCCAAAGGTGAGCAGCAGAAAACATCCCAGGGTAACGCCAATTCCCCGATAGTCAAAACTACTCAACTGCTCTGTCAGTAGCCGTCCCAGGCCCCCGGCTCCCACCAGACCGACAATCACCGTTTCCCGCATACAGACTTCCCAGCGGTACAGGTCATAGGCCAGAAAGCGGGGCAGGGTGAGGGGCAAAACCCCATAGAGAAACACCAGGGAACCTGGCGCACCCTGGCCCTTCAAGGCTTCCAGGGGCCGAGTATCCAGGTTTTCGATCACCTCGGCTTTGAGTCGTCCCAGAATGCCCAGATTATGCAACCCCAGGGCGATCGCCCCCGGCAAAATCCCGGGAAATAATACAAACAAACAGACCAGCGCCCAGATCGGGGCAGGAATGGCCCGACCCATGAGCAAGACCGCCCGACTGGAGAGCAGCACCAACCAGGGCAGTAGCCCCCCCAACCGACCCCGGGCCGGATAGAGAATGCCCCCCGGCAAAAAGAAATTAAAGGCTGCCGGAAAGGCCAGCACCATCCCCCCGCCTCCGGCCAGGGCAATGGCCAGCACTGACATGGCCAGGGTTTCCAGACTGAGGGGAAGTAACTGGGGCAAAATACTCCAATCGGGAGGAAAGGCCGATCGGCCAATTTCCCCCAACAACTGGTGGGTTCGGGATGCCCAGAGTAGACTGAAGTTAGCGTTGACATACCAGAAGGAACCCACTACCAGCACCAGAGCGGATCCCCCCAGCAGGGGTAGATCCAGTCGGTTTCCCTGGCGATCGGCGCTCAAAGTTTTTCCCCCCGACTGGCGCTGCAAGTTGAGATCCAGCCGACTAGCACAACCCAACCGCCGCCGTAACCAGGCGCTGCCGAAGTCTACTACCCCATTCAGCCAAAACAGGGCATAGAAAAACGTCCAGAGTTGCTCGTAGCGAAGGGATTGCAGACTCAACAGGATCTCGTAACCCAACCCACCAGCCCCAATAATCCCCAGAACCGTGGCCGATCGAATGGAACATTCAAATCGGTAGAACATATAGGAGAGCAGGTTGAGAAAGGCCTGGGGCAACAGGCTGTAACAGAAGGCCGTGGGAGCCGCAACCCCACTGTTGAGCAAGACCTCCAGGGGTTGGCGTGGGGTTTCATCTAAAATTTCGCCAAAAACCTTGGCGGTAATTGCCCCAAACGGAATGGCAATGGCCAGCACCGCCGTTAGGGGATCTAAACCCCAGAGGTTGACAAAAAACAGGCCCCAGATCAGTTCATGGATGGCCCTGGGAAAAGCCAGCAGCCCCCGGGCCAGCAGCCAGAAGCGGGAGGGCCGGAGAGCCTGACGATCGGGAAACACTGTCTGCCACCAGACCTCGGACCCCAGAACCCCTCCCACCAGGCCCAGCAACACCGAGAACAGAGTGCTACAAACGGCGTAGGCCAGGGTGGTCAGGGTGGCCTTCAGGGTGAGGCCCAGTAATTCTGAACTGAGGTCGGGATGGCCCGCCGCCGCAATAAACTTCCAGAGTTGGGTCAGCCCCCCGGCATTAAACCACTCCCGCAGCAAGATACCACTGGTTCCCAGGGACAGCCCGATCGCCCCGAACCCCAGCACCGTCCAGAGGAGAGCGGGGGTAAACCAGAGCCGGGAAGAAACGGTCTTAGGCATGGAGACGATAGAGATCGGCAAACATCGCCGCAGTGACATCGGCGGAGGGGGCATCAAACACGATCTGGCCCTGACGCAGGCCAATCATCCGCTGGCAATAGCTACGGGCCATCTCCACATCATGCAGACTGACTACCAGGGTGCGGCCAGTCTGCTCACAGAGAGATTTCAGCAGATCCATCACCTCCCGACTACGTTCTGGGTCGAGGCTGGCGATCGGCTCGTCGGCCAGAATAGCCAGGGGATTTTGCACCAGGACCCGGGCGATCGCCACCCGTTGCTGCTCGCCCCCAGAGAGTTGGTCGGTGCGGGCATAGAGTTTGTCAGGGATGCCCACCTGACTCAACGCCCTGGCCGCCGTCTCTACTTCCAGGGGAACCAGCAGGGAAAAGAGGGCTCTGGCAAAAGACCATTGGCCCAGATGGCCTGCATTGACGTTGTGTACAACCCGCAGGCTGTCAACCAGGTGAAACTGCTGATACACCGTGCCAATCTGCCGCTGTACCTGGCGCAACCGGCGGCTCGACAACCGGTTGAGCTGCCGCCCCAGAGCCCAGACTTCCCCTTCAGAAGGAAACAGGGTGCCGTTCAGCAGACGCAGCAGAGTACTCTTACCGGCCCCACTGGAGCCGACCAAAGCCACCCGATCGCCCGTAGCAATTTGCAGGGATATGTTGTGCAATGCCTGAAACTGGCCAAACCGCTGGCTCACCTGCTTCAGTTCAAAAAGAGGAAGGGTTGAGTTCATCTACTTAATTTTGCCAATCTGACGGCCAATCTGCTCAATCTGAGCATAGTTAGCATTTTGGGTTGGCACAAACTTGGCAGCGTTAAATAGTTCCAGAATCTCCTTCTGCTCTGGCACCCTGGGATCGAGCTTGAGCAGAGCAGTCTGAACTTTCTGCTCAAAATCTGCCCCGAACCGCTGCTTGACGCTGGGATTGATCACCCAGTGGTAGTCGTAGTAAGCCGGAGAACGCCAGATCACCGCTACTTTGGTTTGATCGACCTTGCCTTCTTTGAGCCGACTCAACCAGACCTTTTCATTCAATACCCCGACTTCGTAGGTGCCAGCCTGTACCAGTTCCAGGGTAGCGTCATGGTTTTTGGAAAAACCCACCTGGCCCTTAAAGTCGGTCAACTGAACTCCGGCCTGTTGCAGGAAATACTGGGGCATCAACCGCCCGGAGGTAGAAGACTCACTGCCAAAGGTAAAGGTCTTGCCCTTCAATTGGGTCAGGTCTTTTAAATCTTTCAGCGGTTGGAGATTGGCCTTCGGATTGGCAATGAACACACTGTGAAAATTGGCATCGATATCCCGCTGGACGATCGCCTCGGCTCCGGGCACTTGCAAGCGGGCCTGTACCCCCGTCAACCCACCAAACCAGACCAGATCCAGATCTCCCACCTTAAAGGCGGTTACGGCTGCAGTGTAATCGGTGACGGGCTTGTAGATGACGGGCACCTTAAGTTCAGCTTCCAGGTATTGGGCCAGTTTGGCATACAACCGCTGGAGTTTCTCCGGGTCCTGGTCGGGAATCGCCCCGGTGGTCAAAACGGCCTGCTTACCAGTCTCGCTGCCCTGGGAAGTTGGGGCCTGGGAAGTTGGGGCCTGAGTCTGGGGGCCCGGGCTACAGGCGGCTAACGATACCAGCAAAAATAAAGCACTGCCAATAAATTGAAGTTTCATCGCCAATTTGGTAATTAATTTACGCCCGTCAAATCTTAAACCCTGGTGGTGGTGATTGAGCGGTATTTAAGATTGCTAACAGCAATGAAGAAACCCATGCAGCCAGCTAGTCGATTGGAAGATCCAACGCAGGTTAGACGGCAGGGCTCAAACGGTTGACCACACTGGAAGCATAGAAACTTTGCTTAACAAAACTCCATGAGTCCTACCGTTTTGATTACCGGAGCATCCCAGGGTATTGGACAGGCAACCGCTCTGAAGTTTGCCCGCAATGGCTACAATCTGGTCTTAGCCGCCCGTAACCAGGAGCGTCTGGATTTTTTGGTCGAGGTTTTAGAGAAAGCTGGCCATCCGGCCCTCGCGATCGCTACCGATACCCAGGATGCCAGCCAGGTGAAGGAATTGATCGATCGGGCGATCGCCCACTTTGGGGGAATTGATGTTCTGATCAACAACGCCGGCATTTATGCCTCTGGGACTACAGAAAGCTTTTCCTTAGAAGACTGGCATCGGGTGATTGATACCAACCTCTGGGGTTATATCCACACCATTCACACCGTTCTGCCCCACTTTCTGCAACGGGGCAGCGGCAGCATCGTCAATGTTGTTTCCATCGGTGGCAAAGTTCCTGCCCCCTATCTGGTGCCCTACTGTACGAGCAAGTTTGCCGTCACCGGTCTGACCGATGCCCTGCGATCGGAAGTTGGGCCAAAGGGTATCCATGTCTGTGGCATTTATCCCAACCTGATTAAAAGCGATTTTATGCAACGGGCGATTTTCCGGGGTAACAGCGATCGCGATACCCAGGATCGCCGCCGCCAGTTAGAGCAGGTTCTCAGTACCCCTGTCGTAGAAAAACCTGAAGACGTGGCCAAGGCCATCTGGGAGGGGGTGAAGAATCAGCGGGAAGAAGTGGTAGTCGGCTCTGCCAATCTCTCGATCGCCTCCCACCATTTGTTTCCTGGACTGCTGCAATGGGTGTTTCATAAAACCTTTCAAAACCAGGATGCCCGCTAGGTTAGCCGCTTGAAAAGTAACAGAGCCAATCCACGCTCATGCATTGAATAAACCCTGGAACTTAATCTGGTTTCAATTAATTTGTAATCCTCACCAGGAGATAGCTGATGGAATATCGACAGTTGGGTAAACAGGGCCTGCGGGTTTCGGAGGTCTGTTTAGGCTCATGGCTCACCTATGGTGGTGCCACCGAAGCAGATACGGCCCGCACCTGCATTGAGCGGGCCTACGACCTGGGGATTAACTTTTTTGATACGGCGAATGTCTATGCCGGGGGAGAAGCCGAAAAAGTAGTCGGCCAGGTGCTACGCCAATACCCTCGGGAATCTTACGTCCTGGCAACCAAGGTTTATTTTCCCATGGGTCAGGGGCCCAACGATCGGGGCCTATCGCGCAAGCATATTCTGGAGCAGTGCGATGCCAGCCTGAAACGCCTGGGGCTTGACTATATCGACCTCTACCAGGCCCACCGCTACGACCCGACCGTACCCCTGGCCGAAACCCTGATGGCCTTTGATCACCTGGTCAACCAGGGGAAAATTTTGTACTACGGCGTTTCGGAATGGAGCGCCGGTCAACTGGCCCATGCCACGGATCTGACCCGATTGGCCAACCTGGCCCCAATCGCCTCTAACCAGCCCCGCTACAATCTGCTCGATCGCACGATTGAACAGGAAGTTTTGCCCCTCTGCCAGCGAGAAGGAATTGGCATCATCAATTACTCCCCCCTGGCCCAGGGGTTGCTGAGCGGCAAGTATAAACCCGGCCAGGAGCTACCGGCAGGCTCCCGAGCCAGTGACCCGAAACAAAATATGTTTTTAAACCGGGGCCAACTCGACCAGCGGCAATTGCTCAAGATTCAACGGCTGCAGCCGATCGCCGAGCAGGAAGGCTTGAGCCTGAGCCAGCTGGCCCTGGCCTGGTGTCTCCGTAACCCGGAGGTCAGTAGCGTCATCATTGGGGCCAGCAAACCGGCCCAGGTCGAAGAAAATGCCAGGGCAGCGGGGCATTCCCTGTCTTCTATCACCCTGCAACGAATTGAAGAAGTGCTGGAAATGGAAATCAGCGACCCCGTTACCGTTGGAGCCTGATTCTTAGGATCGTGAATTTAATAAACCCCAGATCTGAATTTTTGAAATCGCAGCGGAGCCGCGATTTCAAAAATTCAACGTTTGATTTTAATTAATTCCTGTTCCTTATTCAGGACAAAAACCCGGGTCCGGCCGATTGCATCCTGCCCTGGCTTCCCCGTAATATTAGATGGGGACACTTGTAGCCAGTAACCTGGAAGCAGCAACCCGGCCCTGTAGACTGCAAAGGATAGGTAGCATGGGAGAAGCCAGACGGCGGCAGCACTTAGACCCTACGTATGGCAGAGTCAGTCAGGCCTTGAAACAGTTGGTGGCCAGTAATCGAGAAGTATACTACAAAAAGTACCAGGAAATTGGCCGAAATGCCGCAGTAATTGATGAATTAGGAGATTCCATTCCTTTCATCCGTCTGGCCACCCTGCAAGATACCACCGCTGAACAGGTACCTTTGTTGCAGTGTATGGGCGATCGCCTGATTCAGGTTCTGCAAACCTACGACCCGGAGCAGGAGGCGATTCTCTTGCAGGTCTGGGACACCGTAGCAGAAACAGGCCTGGCCGGGGCAAAAATGCGGTTGCAGCTGCGGCGACTGGCCTTTGATGGCAGTATTTTAATCTCTCAGCCTCCCAAATCTCCCCAGCGATCGGCCCGGCCCGTAGAAGTGGCCAAGGCCATGAGTCTGGCCTTCTCAGAACCGATCAGCCCGGTTTTAGAGATTGAAGTGCCGCAAAATGTTTTATCCCCCAATCCCCCAGCAAAAACCGGTCGGCGATTGGTGTCCTAGCCTCTGCCACCAGACCAGACAAACCGGCGGTTTTCTGATGAAATAATCTTTCCCCCTGGCAACCTTGAGTCAGGGGAATTTTCTGGAGCCGGGGACGATCCCTGCGGCCAGGAAATATTCCTATTGACATCAGACCAAACGCTCGGTACAGTGTCTATACCGAACGGGCGGTACAGTCCGGGTTGCCCCTCAGAAAACAATTAATTAGAGCCAAATTAAGGTCTGAGTTTTAATAAATTTCCGCTCCTGGCAACCATCCATCTGTGCCTGACCGAGTTATTCCCTCTGCTTTGATCTGGGAGATTTCATCATGTCTGATATAGTTCGTCCCCCCCTGCCTCCCTTTACCCTGGAAACGGCTAAAGCCAAAATTCAGGCCGCGGAAGATGCCTGGAACACCCGTAATCCGGAGCGGGTCGCCCTAGCCTATACGGAAGACTCGGAGTGGCGCAACCGGGCCGAGTTTGTCCGTGGGCGAGCTGAGATCGTGGAGTTTCTCAAGCGTAAATGGGCCAGAGAGTTAGACTACCGCCTGAAAAAAGAACTCTGGTGTTTCATGGACAACCGGATCGCCGTCCGGTTTGAATACGAGTGGCACGATGATTCTGGGTTCTGGTACCGCTCCTACGGCAACGAAAACTGGGAATTCGCCGAAAACGGTCTGATGATGCGGCGCTATGCCAGTATTAATGACCTGCCGATCCAGGAGTCCGATCGCAAGTTTCGCTGGCCACGGCAAGCCGAGTAATCCCTTGCCTGCCTGCTGCAGGCTGACATTTTTCCAGAAAAAACCCTGTTACTCCGATCTGCTCGCTTTCTGGAGAAGTTGCAAAATATCTTCCAGGTCAAAGTTCTCAAGCTTCTTGAGCAGTAGAGCCCCCAGCTCGGGTTGTTCTGGAGAAATTTGCTCCAGCCAGGCGGCCAATCGCTGTTTATCCAGTTCCACGGTTGCCTGGTGCAGTTGGGTCAGCAGGGCAGATGGCAACATTTGCAGGGCGGCGATCGCATCAAAGTCGGCAGGCACAGCCTCAACAATTCCCCGCTCGGGTTCGGCATAGAGATACTGCACACCTAGATGGGTGGCAATTTTTTCCAACAATTCAGTGTCTTGAAACGGTTTACGCATAAAGTCATCACATCCAACCTGCAAGACTCGTAAATGTTCTTCTTCAAACGCATTGGCAGTGAGGGCAATGATAACCGTGGGGGGAGACGCTGAAAGTTTCTCCCGGGCCCGAATTCTGCGGGTTGCTTCATACCCATCCATCTCCGGCATCCGGATATCCATCCAGATCAGTTGTGGTCGCCAGGTTTCCCACTCGGCGATCGCCTGCTGTCCATCCCGGGCAAACCGCACGTCAAATCCCACCGATTGCAACAATTGCACCAACAGAATCCGATTCGTGTCATTGTCTTCCACAACCAGAAGCCGGAGCGGTGTTTGGGTGGGAGCCAACCCCAGAATCGGTGGCGCTACAGGACAGGGAACCGCAACCTCGACCCGATTGACCGGAATGGCAAAGGTAAAGGTAGAGCCTATACCCAGAGCCGTTTGAACCGTCAATTCTCCCCCCAGCAGTTGCACAAACTGACGACTGATCGACAGGCCTAACCCCGTTCCTTCCTGGGCAAGCTGGCGATTGCTGGATTGAATGAAGGGTTCAAACAGGCTATCGACCTCACGGGCATCAATGCCAACGCCGGTATCTGCGACCTCAAAGCGGAGAACCAGAGAAGTAGGGGCAGAAGGGTGTTGGAGCAGGGAACAAGCGGAAGTGGTTGCCTCCTGAGGGTGAATCCGTAGCCGAATGGAGCCTTGCTGGGTGAATTTAATCGCATTGCCCAGCAGGTTGATTAAGACCTGTCGTAATTTGTTTTCATCGGTTTCAATATGACGGGGTAAAAATGGGTCACGCTCAATGATAAATTGCAACCCTTTTTCAATCGCCCGCAGCTGAAACATTTCGCCTAAGGTATCAATTTGAGTGTGGAGATCAAATGAATTGGGAGAAAATAAAGTACGTCCGGCTTCAATCTTTGACATCTCCAAAATGTCATTGATCAAATTCAACAAATGATTACCACTTCGATTAATGATCCTGAGTTGATTCCGTTTTTCAACATCCAGGGTTAAGTCTCGACCCATGAGTTGGGTAAAACCCAAAATAGCATTCAGGGGAGTTCGCAGTTCGTGGCTCATATTGGCCAGAAATGTACTTTTAGCTCGATTGGCCGCTTCTGCAGCTTCCATGGCCTGCTGCAATTCAAGGGTACGATCGCTGACCCGTTGTTCCAGTTCTAAATTCAGTTGTTGTAACGCATCTTCAGCCTGTTTGCGTTCTGTAATATCGTAAACCGTGCCTACTACCCGGTACACATTGCCTTCAGCATCAATCAAGGGGTTATAGGTGGTCAGTACCCAGCGAGTTTTCTGATGAAAGGTAATGCGTTCTTCAAAGGTAACGGGGTGTTTAGCCTGAATGCATTGGGCATAGCGAAACGCAATTTCTGCCCCTTCTGCCGCGTCAAAAATTTCTTCAATCGGTTTACCAGCCACTTCTTCCGTGGTTCTTCCAACAAATTGAGCAGCGGTGGGATTCCAGCCAATGTATCGGATCTGGTTGCCAGGTAATACATCAGAAACAAAAATCGGCTGGCGCACCCCTTCGTAAATACCCCGAAGAAACTGTTCCTGCTCCCGCAGTTGGGCTTCGGCTCGTTTACGCTCGTCAATGTCGGTATGGGTGCCCAGCATCCGCAAGGGTTGACCCGTCTCATCCCAGGCCACAATCTTACCCAGGGACAGAATCCATTTCCATTGCCCATCGTGGGTTCGTTGGCGGAATTCTACTTTGTAGTGAGGGCTTTCGCCAGCCACATAGGCACGATAGGTTAAAGCCACAGGTTCCCGATCATCAGGATGCAGTCTGGCAATCCATTTGGCATTAGTCTCCTGAAAGGTTGCCGGATCGTACCCCAGCATAGTGGCATACTCTGGGCTGACAATTGCTTCACCCGTCTGCACATTCAGATCATAGAGTCCCTGGTTAGCCGCCGTCAGGGCCAACCGTAGCCGTTCTTCACTGTCCCGTAGCGCCTGTTCGGCCTGCTTCCGTTCGGTAATATCTAAGGCAACGCCAACAATCCGGCGGCCTGACCCATCCTCGTTGTCTACCACCGTACCGTTGACCGCAACCCAGCGCTGGAGTCCCCCCAGGTGGTTAATCCGATATTCCACCCGGTAGGGCGCTCGGGTGGCAAAACTATGGGCCAGAGCGTTAAACACCCGTTCCTGATCGTCCCCGTGAACCAACTTGAGAAACGCCTCCCGATCGCCGGGAAAGGTGCCGGGGGCATAGCCAAAAATGGCCTCGGTGCGCTCTGACCAGATCCCAGTCTCCAGATTAGATTCCCAGGTACCCATATCAGCCGCTTCCAGGGCCAATTGCAGTCGCACCCGTTCGGCCTGGAGTTGTTGTTCGGCCTGTTTGCGATCGCTAATGTCTCGCACACCAGCAATGGTCACGGAACGATTTGCCAGGGTCACCTTGCGGAGCGAAACCTCGACTTCAAGCACAGTGCCATCACTCATCCGGCGCGCCCGCCATTCAAACCGGAGGGTTTCTCCGGCTGCAACCCGTTGCATAGTTGCGGGAAAAATCTCAAGTTGGGTGGCCTCAGCGGTTAGATGAGCAACATTGGCAGCCAGGAGTTGCTCTCGGGTTGCGGCAAAAAGTTTTAAACTCCGGTCATTACAATCCAGAATGTTGCCATCCATATCATGAATGACAATGGCATCATAGACATTGTTGAAGATAGTGCGTAAGTCTTGCTCTGAGCGGGCCAGGTCTTGAGTCCGTTGCTGAACGCGTTGTTCTAATTCTTCATTGAGCTGGTGCAAGGCCCATTCAGCCCGTTTGCGATCGCTGATATCCCGAATAATCACCAAAACTTCCTGATCTAGAAGGGGAACGATCCGCACTTCTTCATAACAAAGTTGCCCATTAATTTCCAGAGATTGTTCAAAAACTTGTAATTCCCTCATCTCAAGCGCCAGCTTTGCGTAGCGCATTTGTTGTTCTGCCACGTTGTCTGGCAATGCATCGTAGATCGTGGCCTCAGGTACGGGTTTGCTGGGCATTAATACATGCAAATAATCGCTGCGGATCAATTCGTGGTAGAGCCCGTCTCGATCCATACGAATCAGAAGATCGGGGATTGCTTGAATCATGGCGTTCTTCGTGGCTTCACTTCTTCTTAAGTCAAGTTCGGCTTGTTTCAGAACGCTAATATCTTGCACCACCCCCAGGACGCGCAGAACTTCACCGGTTTCGCTATAAATGCCCTGCCCCATGACCCAGCGCCAAACGATCTGCCCATTCTGCAGGAAATATCGATATTCTTCGCTAAAGGCCGTCTGTGCGGCGAGGGCGTGGTGCAAACTGGCCATGACTTGTTCCCGATCGTCGGGATGGATGCGATCGTGCCAAACCTGAAACATATTGTCCAGGTCAGGGGGCAACTCCAGCAGGGCTTCCATCTTGCCATCCCAGGAATACTCTCCGGTCGTCGGGTTCCAGCTCCAGGCACCAATTCCAGTAAAGTCTAAGGTGAGGCGCAATTGTTCTTCACTGTGGCGAATTTTGGCTGCGATCGTCGCTAATTGTTGCTGACTCTGGCGCAGAGCCACCTCCGCCTGTTTACGGGGGGTAATGTCGGTAATAAACCCAATCACCTGCTTGACGTTGCCCACTTCATCCAGCAAGATTTCGTTGCTGTCCTGCACCCAGATATAGCTGCCGTCCTTGCATCGGAGTCGGTATTCTAACTGTTGAATGGGTTGTTTTACTGTGATAATGGCCTGGATAGCCGCTTGCAGTTGGGCCCGATCGTCTGGATGAACCATCGATAGCCAAAACGTCAAATCCTGGGAGTTTAATTCTGCCGCAGAATAGGTTAAAAGGGTTTCTACATGGCCCTCCCAGGTCATGCGATGGAGGCTGAAGTCATACTCATAAAGCATCTGACTGTTCGCCCGCCCCGCAGCTTCGTAACGGCTACGCCACAGGTTCGCTTCGGCCAGATTAGCCGAGGCCTGAAACTCGGCCTGTTTAAGATGGGTGATATCCACACAAGTGCCGATATACCCGGCAAATTCCTGGTTGTTCTGGAACTGCGGCATGCCATTATCCAGCATCCAGCGATACTCCCCGCTGGATTGCTGCAGGCGATACTCTATGGAAAACGGCTGACGGGCGTGAAACGCAGTGAGAAAGGTGTCCAGGCAATATCTCAAATCATCGGGATGCACCCCTTCTGTCCAACCGTCGCCCAGTTCTTGCTGCAGCGATCGCCCGGTAAAATTTAACCAGGCTTGATTAAGATAGGTACATTTAGCCTGGGCATCGACAACCCAAATTAATACGGGCACACCGTCTGCGACCGAAGACACCGACCCAGTAGCCTGACGAATTAGCCCTGAGGTGAGTTCATTTTCCGTAGAGGGGATCAGCCGTTGCACACCCTGATTGAAGCGATCCAGGTTCACCGCAAATCCTTTAAGGATCCACGCCCCAATACGTCTGAACTGATTTCTCATAACTATACTGACTATCCCCCCTTACAATAACAAGTTGGAAAAGAATTTTGTCAGACTTCCAGCCTGGTCAAAAAATCGGCGGGAATAGAAAGCTCAGTAGTTATTAAGTTATTTGGAAGTTCTGGGCTTTTTGTGGTTTGTTAATTCTCCAGGGGAATTCTCAAAGCAAAACCCGATGAGACCATGTCGCCTCATACCCCTCCCCTGACGTTGCTCGATCTGCAATCTGCCATCCTTCCAGATCCCCTGATTCTGCAGGGGGATAGGACTGTTGCAGTGGCGATCGAGCAAATGCTGGCCCGGAGTTCCTCCCGGGAACTGGCCAAACCTGGCGATGGGGCAATTCCTGAACTGAACCCAGAACCTGGCTCCACCTGTGTCCTGGTCGTAGACAACCACCAGTTGGCGGGGATTTTCACTCGGGAGGATGGGTTGCGCCTGAGTTTGCAGCACCAACCCCTGGAAAAATTAGCCCTGCGTCAGGTCATGAAGCCCCCGGTCCTTAGCCTGGCAGCCGCAGCTTTCACCGATCTATCTGCAGCCCTGGCCCTGTTTCGGCAGCACCCGATCGAGCATTTACCCCTGGTGGATACCCGAGGCTATCCCGTCGGGCTAGTCACCCGAGCCAGTTTGCAACGGGCGATCGTCCGGCACCAGGCGGCGACGATTCACCACCTCCAGACCGAACGAGTACAGCAGGGGGAGCAGCCCTCTCCAGTCAGGAAAACCGCCCAGGAGCCAGACCAGGAATCGTTTTATGCGACCCTGCTTGCCTCCTGCCCGGTGGGAATTTTCCACGCCGATCAGGCTGGTAATTTCACTTACGTCAACGATCGCTATTGCCAGATCAGCGGTCTGACCGCCGAGCAGGCCCGCTCCCTGGGCTGGCTGCAGGGAATTCACCCCAGCGATCGAGGTGAGGTAGCCAGCCGCTGGCAAAAATTCATTCAGAACCCATCTCCCTGCCAGATAGACTACCGGTTTCACCAGGGCAATGGCCCAGTCTCCTGGGTTTATGCCCAGATGAACAGCCTGCGGGATGCCACGGGAGAGATCCGAGGCTTTGTCGGCACGATTACAGAAATTAGCGATCGCAAGCAGGCCGAGGAAAGTTTACAGGCCAGTGAAGCCCATCAACGGGCCTTGATGAGTGCCCTGCCCGATCTGGTGATGCGAATCAACCAGGCCGGAATTTACCTGGAGTTTATTGCAACCTCTAACTTCCATGTGGTCGGCAACCTGCCCGAAATCGTCGGCACCCACATCCTCGAAAGCCTGCCCCCCGAGGTGGCCCAGCAGCGCATCACTTCTATCGAACGGGCCCTCCAGAGCAACTCGATTCAGATTTACGAACAGGATCTCTCGATTAACGGTCGCACCCAGGTCGAGGAAGTACGGATTGTGCCCTACAACAACAATGAGGTGCTGGCCCTGGTACGGGATATCAGTGACCGGAAACAGGCAGAACTCGCCCTGAAGCAAAGCGAAGCTCAAAGTCGAGCCATTTTAGCCGCCATCCCAGACTTGATGTTTCGGGTTGGGGCCGATGGCATCTACCGTGGCTTCGTCACCGCTCGCCGAAATTTTGGCATGTTATGCGAAACCGTTGACCCTACCGGTCGATCGATGGATGAAATGCTGCCCGCAGACCATGCCAGACGGCAAACCTACTACCTGCAGCAAGCCTTGCAAACCGGGGAATTGCAAATTTACGAACAAACGCTGCACCTGAGAGATACCTCGCAGCAGGAAGAAGTGCGGGTCGTCAAAAGTGGAGACGATGAAGTTTTGTTCATGATCCGCGATATTACAGACCGCAAGCAAGCAGAAGCGGCCCTGAAACAGAGCGAACTGACCACCCGCACAATTCTAGAAACCATCCCCGATCTACTGATCCAGATGGATCGGGAAGGGAACTATAGCCGCATGCTGGCTGGCAGTTCGGTGCAGGTCAAACAGCCCACCAGCGACTCGTCTGAACCCCATGTCTATAACGTTCTTCCTCCCGACATGGTCGTCGATCGCCTCTACTACGCCAACCAGGCGATTGAAACGGGCAAGCTCCAGGTCTACGAACAAATTCTCACCGTTGAAGGCAACCAGTGCTACGAAGAAGTCCGGATTGCCCCCCTGAACAGTCAGGAAGTACTGGTGATGATTCGAGATATTACCGAAAGAAAGCACCTGGAAGCCGAGCGCGATCGGGTAGAAGCCGTTCTGCAAAGTCTGGTAGAAAACACGGCGGCGGTAACCGGTAAAGATTTCTTCTCGACCCTGGCCCAGCAGTTAATTCTGACCCTCAAGGTGCAGCAAGTTCTGGTGACTCGTCTGGTGGGCGATCGACTCCAATCGCTGGCCTACTGGCAAGATGGCCAACCCCAACCAGATATTACCTTTGCCCTGGCCGATTCACCCTGCTGTGCTGAAGCGATTCAACAGGGCCAGTTTTATTGCTCCCAGGGGTTGCAACACCGCTTTTTTGACTATCCCCTGATACGCGCCCTGGGGGCAGACAGTTACCTGGGAATTCCCCTCACCAGCAGCAGTGGCCAGCGTCTGGGCAATCTCTCCATTCTGGACAACAAGCCCATGGAGAATATCCAGTGGGCCGAGGCTTTTTTACGTATCTTTGCCCTGCGGGCGGCGGCGGAGTTAGAACGCCAGCAGGCAACAGAAGCCCTGGAACACCTGAACCAGGAGTTAGAAGAACGGGTAGAACAGCGGACGGCCGCCCTGCGCCAGAGTGAAACAAAACTGCGGGCGATCTTTAGCCAGGCCGCGGTGGGAATTAATCTGGTGACCCTGGATGGTCGCTATCTCAAGGTCAATCAAAAACTCTGTGACATTCTCGGCTACAGCGAAACAGAACTGTTGAGCAAACGCTTCACCGATGTTTCCCATCCCGACGATCGGGGCAAGGGGTTGGCAGAACAACAACAATTGTTTGCCGGTACGATCGACTCTTTTTCCCTGGAAAAGCGCTACCTGCATAAAAATGGCAGTACGGTCTGGGCCCATCTGACCGTTTCCCTGGTCAGGAACCCCTCCGGTGAACCCGATTACCTGATTGCCGTAGTCGAAGATATCAGCGAAAAAACTCGCCTGGCAGCCGCCCGACAGCAGGCAGAGATGCAACTGCAGCAAGCCTACGACCAACTGTTAGTGACCAATACCGAACTGGCCCATGCCACGCAATTAAAGAATGAGTTTATGGCCAACATGAGCCACGAATTACGCACGCCCCTCAACGCCATTTTGGGGATGTCCGAAGGGCTCCTGGAAGAAGTTTATGGCTCCCTTAACGAACGCCAGCAACGGGCTCTCACGATTATCGGGCAGAGTGGCAATCATCTGCTGGAGCTGATCAATGAAATTTTGGATCTGGCCAAAATTGAAGCCGGCAAACTGGAATTACAACTCACAGCGGTTTCTGTGCAAAATCTTTGTGAATCCAGTCTGACCTTTGTCCGCCAGATGGCCCAGCAAAAACAACTGCTGCTGAAGACAGCCATTCCGGCCGACCTGGGTAAGATTCAGGTGGACGATCGCCGCCTGCGCCAAGTGTTGATCAACCTGCTGACCAATGCCGTTAAATTTACGCCCCAGGGTGGTCAGATTGCCCTCTCAGTTCAGACTATCCCAGAACAACAGCAGATTCACTTCACGGTCAGCGACACAGGCATTGGCATTGCCCCCGAACATCTGGATCGGTTATTTCAACCCTTTGTTCAGATCGATAGCCGCCTGAATCGGGAATATAGCGGTACCGGTCTGGGGCTGGCCCTGGTGCGGCGGATTGTGGAAATGCATGGGGGAACGGTCAACGTCACCAGTCAGGTAGGCCAGGGTAGCCAGTTCGTCGTGCGGCTACCCTGGTCCAGGATCTTCCCAGGAAAGGCCACGGCCCCTCCAAGGGAGGAATCTCCCCCGCCAGCCTGTCTCCCACCGGTATCTGACCAGTCTCCCTTAATCTTGCTGAGCGAAGACAACGAATCTAATATTGAAACGATTTCGGCCTACCTGCTGGCCTATAACTACCGCCTGCTAGTCGCCCAAAATGGTCTAGAAACCCTGGAAATGGCCAAAACCCACCATCCCCATCTGATCTTGATGGACATTCAAACCCCAGGGATCGATGGGTTAGAAGCCACCCGGCAAATTCGGGCCGAACCCAGCCTACGCAAAACTCCAATCATCGCCCTCACCGCCCTGGCCATGCCCAGCGATCGCGATCGTTGCCTGGAAGCCGGAGCCAACGAATACTTTACCAAGCCGATTAACTTCAAACGGCTGCTTACCTGTATGCAACAACTTCTGGACAACCAGTAGCCCTGACCAAAACCATCTGGGACTGCTCAATCTACCATCGCTATCAAGGGTTTTAACCAGCTCCGTATCACCATGACCCATCGCTACACCATTCTGATTGTTGATGACTCTGCTGAGGCCCAGGTTCTCTATCGGCGTTACTTAGTTGCAGAAACGCGCTACGAGTATGACATTGTTGGGTTTAATTCGGGAGACAAGGCCCTGGAATGGTACCAGCAAACGACCCCGGATGTAATTTTGCTCGATTATCTTCTACCCGATACCGACGGACTCCAGTTTTTAGCCGCCCTGTCCCAGCACCAGCGGCCGCTCCCGCCGATTCTGGTACTCACCGGCAACGGGGATGAGATGGTCGCGGTAGAGTTTATGAAACGGGGCATTCAGGACTATGTGGTTAAACATAAAATTACCCCGGAAGGCCTGCGCCAGGAGGTTCATGCCATCCTCGAACGATCTCGACTGTTGCAAGAATTACAACAACAGCAGCAACAACAACGCCTGTTGGCCCGAATTTCCCTGCAGATTCACCAATCCCTGCATCTGAACGACATTCTGGAGCAGGCGGTAGAGGGAGTCCAGGAGTTACTCCAGGCCGATCGGGTGATGGTTTGTCAGTTTCAGGCAGGGCAACAGGCGGAGATCGTGGCAGAAGCGGTTCTACCAGCCTGGACATCCCTGCTGCATACCCAGATCGACAGTCATGAGTTACTCAATAATGGAGGTTCTCGACGCAGCCAGCCGCAAGTTCAGGTAGTTGATAACATTGTCAACTCCAACCTGACCGCCACCTATGTCCAGTTCTTGCAACAATTTCAGGTACAGGCCAGGTTAGTCGTGCCGATTCTGCTGGAACCCCAGGACGAAATCTGTCTCGCTCTCAATTGCGAGCAGCAACCGATCAGCTCCTGCCTGTGGGGGTTATTAATTGTACATCACTGCCATGCCTGCCATACCTGGCAACCCCTTGAAATTGAGTTACTGCACCAACTCACAACCCAACTCGCGATCGCCATTCGGCAGGCCGAGCTACACCAGAGCGTCCAGGCTCTGAATGCCTCTCTGGAAGCCAAGGTACAGCAACGCACCCTGGAACTCCAACAGGTAAACCGGGAACTCAAAACAGAAATCGTTAACCGCCAAACAATTCAGAAGGCATTACAGGAAAGTCAGGCCTGTTTACGCTTAATCAATGCTATTACCACCAGCCAAACTACCTTTCAGCGAGTTGAAGATGTAGTTGACCATACCCTGCAGTGGATTCATGAATATTTTCCCAGACTGCGGGTTCGCTACTGCACGATCGACTCTGAGGGGCAACTCCAAACCAACCTGTCTCTCCAGCCAGCTCACCAGCACGACTGTACGGGCATGGAGGTTGATCTACTCCAGGTTCCCAGTTATCTGGCGGCCTTAAGATTTGGCCAACCCCTGGCAATCCCTAACATCGCCCAGGAAACCAAACTGGCACCGATCGCCGGCCTGCTCCAGCAATATAACATTCAGGCCATGCTGGCCGTACCCCTGAAACACTCAGACCAGCTATTGGGCCTGATCAGTCTGACCGATGAACGGGTACGCCCCTGGAGCCTGTACGAAGAACAAACCCTGGCAGAAATTGCCAGCTTTTTATCGTTTAGCCTGCAATCAGTCCTGGATCAAAAACAGCGCCAAATCGCTGAAGCAGCTCTGCAGGAAAGTGAACGCAAATTTCGGGCGATCTTTGACAATACCTTTCAACTGACGGGGCTACTCACCCCCGGGGGCATCCTGTTAGAAATTAATCAAACCGCCCTCAGTTTTAGTGGCCTGCAACGAGAAGCCGTGGTAAACCGGTTGTTTTGGGAAACCGACCTGTGGATGCCCGGCCCAGAAACCCAGACGCAATTGCAGCAGGCTATTCTGCAGGCTGCCGGGGGAGAATTTGTGCGCTCTGAAGTGGAGATTTTTGGAGCCGGGGGCCAGGCCGCCACCCTGGACTTTTCCCTGCGGCCCTTAAGAGATGAAGCCAACCAGGTAGTACTCCTGATTTTAGAAGGGCGAGATATCAGTGAACGGGCCAGACTGGAAGCAGAACGCAACCGGGCCGAACAGGAGCGCGATCGCCTGCTGCAAATTCTGGAACAGCAAAATCATACCCTGGAAGAGCAGGTCACCCAGCGCACAGAAGCCCTGCAGCAGAGCGAAGAAAAGTTCCGGCAGCTGGCAGAAAACATTCAAAGCGCCTTCTGGATTCTCAACCTCGATCAGAGGGAACAGATTTATGTCAGTCCGGCCTACACAGAAATCTGGGGCCGCAGTTGTAGCAACCAGCAGATTACCCCGGAGGTCTGGGTAGACAGTATTCATCCCGAGGATCGAGATCGGGTGATTGCAGCCATTGCCAAACAACTCTGGGGTAACTTCAATGAAGAGTACCGGATTCTTCGCCCCAACGGCGACCTTCGCTGGATCCACGATCGTGCCTTTCCCATCCGCAACGACCAGGGCACCGTATATCGCATTGTTGGCATCGCCGAAGATATTACTGATCGCAAACAGGCAGAGCTGGAAATTTTGCAAAACCGGGATCTGCGAGAAGCGATTTTTAATGAGTCCACCGATGCGATCTTCCTGGTAGATGTGGTTACGGGCAGTACGATCGACTGCAATCGGCGGGCGATCGAGCTGTTTTCTGCCACCAATCAAGCAGCGTTGCTCAACCTCGCCAACCCGGTTCCGCGATACTGTCAGTTCACGGAGATCGACCTGCAAACCATTGCTCAAGAAATTACTGAGAAGGGCTACTGGAGCCGCGAATTAGAGTTGCATACCCAGCAGGGCAGCCCCTTCTGGGGCAACCTGGCGGTGAAGCAGATCCGGGTGGCTGGCCGTCAGATCAACCTGGTGCGGATCACCGATATCAGCGAACGCAAGCAATCGGAAATACTGCTCGAAGCCCAACAGAATTTTCTTCGCCGCCTGATTGATGCGGTTCCCAATTTAATTTTTGTGAAAAATTGGGAGGGCTATTTTACCCTGGCCAACCAGGCTACGGCTGATATCTACCAGACCACGATCGCCGATCTGGTGGGTAAAACCGATGCTGATTTTAATCCCTGTCGAGAGGAGGTCGAACAGTTTCTGGCCGTAGACCAGGAAGTGATGACCAGCATGACCACCAGGGTTTTAGAAGAGGTGGTCACCTCCGCTAACGGACAGCAGCGTTACTTTCAAACCATCAAAATTCCCATCGTCTCGGTGGACGGTCACTCTAAGGAAATTCTCGGTATTGCCACCGATATCACCAATCGCAAACAATTTGAACAGCAACTCCGCCAGAGCAACGAGCAACTGAACCATGTCAACGTTGAGTTAGCCCGGGCCACCCGCCTCAAAGACGAGTTCCTGGCCAGTATGAGCCATGAGCTACGAACCCCCCTGAATGCCATCCTGGGTATTTCCGAAGGGTTACAGGATGAAGTTTACGGGAGCCTCACCGATCGCCAGCTCAAAGCCCTGGGGACGATCGAACAGAGTGGCAAACACCTGCTGGAGTTGATCAACGATATCCTGGATCTGGCAAAAATTGGCTCCGGCAAAATGGAGTTACAAATTGCCCCCGTCAGTCTGGATCGCCTGTGCCACTCCAGCATCACCTTCGTCAAACAGCAGGCTTTGCAAAAAAATATTTCCCTCAGTGTTAGCGTTTCCCAGCCCCAGAAATCGATCGCCATGGATGAACGCCGCATCCGGCAGGCTTTGATTAATCTGCTGAGCAATGCCATTAAATTTACCCCCGCCGGGGGACAGGTTGTCCTCGCAGCCACACCCGAACCCGAAACCCAAACCCTCTGCTTCACAGTTCAAGATACGGGCATCGGCATTGCGCCCGAACACATGGACAAACTGTTCCAGGCGTTTGTGCAGATTGACAGCCGATTGTCTCGCAATTATTCCGGCACCGGCCTGGGGTTGGCCCTGGTACGACAAATCGTTGAACGCCACGGTGGGAGTGTGGCAGTCACCAGCCAGGTCAACCAGGGCAGTTGTTTCACCATCCGGCTATCCGATCGCATTCCCCCTAGCCTGACTCAAGCTGACTCTGGCTCCGCTCCTGCCTCCACCGACCCGATCGATCCGTCAGCCGCACCGACTCTCCCGGTCTTACCCCCCCACCAGTCCCTGATTCTGTTGGCGGAAGATAACCTGGCCAATATTGACACTCTGGCTCCCTACCTGACTGGCCAGGGCTACTCCCTGGCGATCACCCACAATGGTTTAGAAGCGATCAAAGTAGCCCAGGAACAGCAACCCGCCTTAATTGTAATGGATATTCAAATGCCGGAGATGGATGGGTTAACAGCCATCCGCTCAATTCGCTCAAATCCAGCCCTGCAGCAAATCCCAATTATTGCGGTAACAGCCCTGGTCATGCCGGGCGATCGGGAACGCTGCCTGGCGGCAGGGGCTAACGACTATTTGACCAAACCCGTTAGTCTGAAACAATTAGGCGGATCTATCATCCGTTTATTAAGCCAATTGGCCGAATCAACTCCCTCAAAAAGGTGAATTTCTGGCCCTTTTGTTGAGATTGTTTGAATCTGGGAAAACTATAACCATAGCGCCCTCAGGCGATCTACACAGACTCATTCAAACAATCATCTGCATGTCCCGCATTGTCTCAGCCGTTTCATTGCAGCCCACCGACTGGCCGGTAAGGACTTCATCTATGGAGGGGAAAAAATCAATACTCGTCATTGATGACGAACCGAACAACTTCGAAGTCATCGAAATTCTCCTGTTTAAAGAGGGTTACAACTTAAATGGAGTTTGCAGTGGTTATGCAGCACTAAACTATCTAGAAACCCATAAACCCGATGTCATCCTGCTGGATGTGATGATGCCCGATCTGGATGGTATAGAGGTTTGTCGCCGCATTAAAACTAACCCCGAATGGCAGCATATTCCGGTGATTATGGTGACCGCCCTCGACTCTAAGGAAGACCTGGCCCAATGCCTGGAAGCTGGAGCCGATGACTTTGTCAGTAAACCGGTGAATGGGGTCGAGATTCGAGCCAGGGTGCGCTCCATGCTCAGGATCAAACAACAGTACGATGATCTGCAGGCTTCCCTGCAACTGCGAGAAGATTTAGCCAACATGGTGGTGCATGATTTACGCAATCCCCTGGCTAATATCATCCTCAGCTGTAACTCAATGCGACTGACCACGAAACCAGAAAAGATGCTGGAAAAAGTTAATTATATTGAGACAGCCGGGTTTCAGCTCCAGTCTTTGATCGATAGTCTGTTGACAATGGCAAAGATGCAATCTGGGAAATTAGTTCTCAATCGCACCGCGACCGATCTTTGTGAAATTGGCACTGCGATCGTCGCAGATTTTGAAAGCATCGCCGCCCAACGCCATATTCAACTGCTCAGTCACCTACCAGAACCGGGAGGTTGTGCGTTGCTGGACATGGCGGTTTTTCGGCGGATTCTCGACAATCTGCTCTCTAACGCGATCAAGTTCTCCCCGGCCCATAGCCAGGTGAGGTTGCAGTTAGAATATCTTCCCGGCAAACAGGTCAGGGTACAGGTCTACGATGCCGGCCCCGGAGTCAGCGCAGAATTCAGACAGTCCATTTTTAGCAAGTACGACATCGGCACCCTGGTTCAGGGAGTTTCTCAAACCGGCCTTGGCCTGGCCTTTTGCAAAATCGCTGTAGAAGCCCACGATGGCGAGATCAGGGTTGAAGCCAATCAGCCGGTAGGGTCTGTGTTTACCGTCGAGATCTAGTAAGTAGGTAGCTTTAATTAACTGTGAGAAGGGGGTTTGGGGGCATAGCCCCCAAACCCCCTGTTGCAAAATTTGGGGTCTGCAACACTAGAACTTTCCTGCCCCAGCTGTAAGCTAAGTAGCAATTCAGCGATCGCCACTGCCCTATACTTCAGACAGTCAGAAGCCTACTACTTTAGCTCTGACACAAGCTGGCAACGGGGTTAGGACCTGGATTTGATACGTTATGAAAACCATTAAAGGATATATTGCTAGTCTGGCGGATCCAGAATTTATCCCCACAGGGTTAAAAACCGCGATATTTGTCGGTTCTCTCCTCTTCTTGATTAACCATGGCCCTGCCCTGGGGCGGGGAGAAATGACCCGGGAACGCTGGATTTCGGTCAGCCTGACCTACATCATGCCCTACCTGGTCAATGTTTACGGTCAATTCAGCTACCGGCGCAAACTGGCCGTAGAAACGCCACCCCTGAAGGAATACTCTCAAGGATCGAGAATTTAATAAACCCCGCACCTACTTTTTGCAGGCACCGTTCCGCCACGCCTGCAAAAATCAAAAATCTGGTTTTCCTTCCTTTGGGCTCCTCAACATCCTGACAGCCCGGGAACCCAGACCTATTGCAATTCTGTTACATTCTCTTGATTTTCTGTAACCATCATCTAGAATTAGCCCGAAGTGCCGTTTCTAGACGCTAACCCCATGAACAAAGGTGAATTAATTGACGCGATCGCAGCGAAAGCTGATGTCACCAAAAAAGATGCCGATATTATCCTGACCGCTGTGCTGGAAACAATTCTGGAAGCTGTCGCTTCCGGCGATAAAGTAACCCTGGTTGGGTTTGGCACGTTTGAAGCCCGCGATCGGCAGGCACGGGAGGGGCGTAATCCTTCCACCGGCAAGCCAATTACGATTCCAGCGACCAGGGTTCCTGCCTTTAGTGCCGGAAAGCAGTTTAAAGAAAAAGTAGTGGGCTAACCTGGCCCCAGGTTAACTTAACCACTTCAGGGTTGATGGTAAGGATTGGGAATTGAATAGAACCCAGAACTTAATTTTTGCAAGCGCAGTTCCGCCGCACTTACAAAAATTAAAAATTTGGTTTTAATCAATTTGTGATCCTGAGGGTACAGAGTAGGTCTGTGCCCTTTTTGTTTTGGGCCTTATTTCCGTAATCCCCCTGTTGCAAGGTGAGGCAATCCTTATCGCGATCGGGCGATGCCATTTTCATGGAGGAGTTAACCTGGTATCTCCGGAGTACTCCCCCCTGGAATCCTGCCACCCCCTTCCCGGCAAAATGGAAATCCTGTCTCAGATTAAAAAACGTTCCAAATTTGGGTGGCAGTTGGCAACGAATGCCAAGATAGGGATGATTTGCTGACTTGCCGTTATGCTAAACGTTTACTGGCTGTGTTTCGCCATTGGTGGGGCCTTTGTGTTACTGGCAATGGTGAGCGGATTTGATGGGGTTGATTTTGCCGGTCAAGATCCGGACATTGCCTTAGACAGCGATTTAGAGCTAATTCCCCCCAGCGATCGAGGGCCAGCTTCCTTCCCCCGGCAGCGCCCCCCCTGGTATAGCTGGCTGGGCATCCTGAAAAGTTTCAAGTTCTGGATATTTAGCCTCTGCTTTTTTGGCCTGACCGGGTTGGTTCTGTCCCATCTCTCCGTTCCTCTGGCTCCCCCCTTAGTGACAGGAGTTGCCCTGGCCATGGGGCTGGGACTGGGCACCCTGGTGGCCGGTAGTTTGCGCCTACTACAGCAACAAAAGTCTGATAGCCTGGTGCGATCGGACGATTTGATTGGCTTAACTGGCATCGTTGAACTTCCCTTTGATCGCACGAGTCGGGGCAAGATTCGGTTACAGGTGAAGGGCAGCATGATCGACTCGATCGCCTATACCGAAGACAACCGCCCCTTCAACCTGGGAGATCGAGTCCTGGTCGTCAGTACTGAACAAAATCGCCTCTGGGTTGTATCCGCCGACTCGCTGAACGAGGCAGATTAACCCACCTTCGCCCCCGGTAACCCCGGTTGCAAGCAGGGAAAATCTGGCCCATTACCAATCCTCAAACCATTAGGTTTAATGCATTCCAATGGATCAATCACCCACTCAATTTATCCATCCACTTCAAGGGAAACCCTCCGATCGAATCACCCTTGAACTTGCCCAGGCAGACCTGAGCAGCAGCGAGCCATCCAGAGATAGCAATTCCCTCCTGGCAGTCACCCCCCTGCTCGGGTTATCCCTGATCGGGGCGCTGCTATTTGTCTGGTTTGTCAAAAGCTTTATGCAGATCTGTAACCCCAACGAAATTCTGATCCTGTCGGGGCGCAAACATCGCACAGAAGAAGGGGAAGAAGTTGGCTATCGGGTGATCTTTGGCGGCCGCACCATCGTCATCCCAATTATAGAAACGGTCAACCGTATGGACTTGACCACGATGCCCGTGCCCGTCGAGGTAAAAAACGCCTACTCCAAGGGGGGTATCCCCTTGCACATTCAGGCCATTGCCAATGTCAAGGTATCCAGTGCTCCCACCGTCGTGGGAAATGCGATCGAACGGTTTTTGGGCCGCGATCGCTCCGAGATTACGCGGGTGGCGCGGGAAACCCTGGAAGGTAACCTGCGGGGGGTGGTGGCCATGCTGACCCCAGAGCAGATCAACGAAGACCGCCTGGAATTTGCGGAACGGATCGCCCAGGATGTTTCCCGAGATCTATCGAAACTCGGACTCCAGCTGGATATCCTGAAAATTCAAAGCGTCGCCGATGATGTTGACTATCTCAGTTCGATCGGGCGCAAACGAATTTCTCAGATCATCCGAGATGCAGAAATTGCGGAAGCGGAAGCGATCAGTCAGGCCGAGCGCATAGAAGCCAACTGTCAGCAACAGGCAGAAGTCGCCAAATCCCAGGCTCTGGCGGTGATTCAACAGAAACAGAACGAGTTACGCAAAATTAAGGCAGAGTTAGAGCAACAGGCCCGGTCAGAAGAAGAGCGCACCAAAGCCGCCGAGAAGGAAGCCCGGGCCCGAGCCCAGCAAGAGCTCCAGACGGTACGGGCCGAACTGGAACGGTTGCGTTTAGAAGCAGATAAGGTACTCCCAGCAGAAGCCGATCGTCAGGCCAAAGCCCTGCAGGCGAAAGGAAGCGCCGCTGCCCTGGCAGAAAATGCCAAAGCCGCCGCTCTGGTGAATGATATGTTGTCCAAGGTCTGGCGAGAAACCGGGGTCGATGCCGCCGAGATCTTTCTGATTCAGCAAATTGAAATGGTCTTGCAGGAAGCCGCAAAAATTCCATCTCGACTGCACCTGGAACAGATCAATGTGGTCGATAACGGAGATGGTAAAGCCCTGGCCAGCCTGCTGAATGTCTATCCGGAAGTCGTGCGCCAGTTTTTAGATCGGGTGGATCAAACCCTGGGCATAGATGTTGCTGCTACCCTGAACCGCCGCCCCAACCATAAAGGAGTCAACTCATGATAGAAGCCCTATTTGCCCTGCTGGCAATTGTCGGGGCCGGAACTGGAGCCGGATTTTTTGTCATCCGCAACCTTTACTATATCTGCCAGCCCAATGAAGTTTTAATTTTCGCCGGTAGCCCCCGGCAACTGAGTGACAATCGCCGAGTCGGTTACCGACTGGTCAAGGGTGGCAGTAGTGTGCGAGTCCCCCTGATGGAGCGGGTGTTGCGGATGGACTTGAGCAACATGATTATCGACCTGCGGGTGTCTAACGCCTATTCTAAGGGCGGGATTCCGCTCAAGGTAGAAGGGGTAGCCAACATCAAAATTGCCGGGGAAGAACCGGCCATTCATAATGCGATCGAACGGCTGCTGGGTAAAAGCCGCAAGGAAATCGAACAAATGGCCAAGGAAACCCTGGAAGGTAACCTGCGGGGAGTGTTGGCCAGCCTCACCCCAGAGCAGGTGAACGAAGACAAAATTGCCTTTGCCCGCAGCCTGCTGGATGAAGCCGAAGAAGACCTGGGCAAACTGGGCCTGGTGCTGGATACGCTGCAAATTCAAAATATTTCCGATGAGGTGCGCTATCTCAACTCGATCGGGCGCAAACAGCAGGCAGATATGCTGCGGGATGCCCGGATTGCCGAAGCGAAAGCGCAGGCAGAATCCACGATTCAGACCGCCGAAAATGAGAAAATCACGGCCCTCAGCCGTATCGAGCGAGATACGGGAATTGCCAGGGCCGATGCCGAACGCCGGGTGAAGGATGCCCTGACGAAACGGGATGCCGTAGTGGCGGAAGCCCTGGCCGAAATTGCCTCGGAACTGGCCCGCATTCAGGCAGAAGTGCCCGTCCAGCAAGAGCGAATCAAACAGGTAGAGCAGCAGCTCCAGGCCGATGTCGTGGCTCCCGCCGAGGCCGGTTGCAAAGAAGCGATCGCCCGGGCCCGGGGGGATGCCTCAGAAATAGTCGAAGTAGGTAAAGCCAGGGCTGAAGGCACCCGACAACTGGCCGAATCCTGGCAGGCAGCAGGGCCAAACGCCCGGGACATTTATCTGCTACAACGGCTGGAAACCCTGTTAAAAACTCTGACTGCCGCCGTTCCCGATGTCATGGTACAGAATGTCACGGTGATCGATGCCCAGGGGGGGACAACGGCAACCAAACTGGCCGCCTTCCTCAAGCAGTTCCATCAATCTACCGGCATCGATCTGGCTGACACCCTGCAAAATATGACCGGGGCTCAACCCAAACCCCTGGCCCCCGACCCCCTGCGGGAACTCCCCCAGAACAGGTAAGGATCGGGAATTGAATCAACCCTGGAACTTGATTTTTGAAAGCGCGGCTGAGCCGTGCTTTCAAAAATCAAACATTTGGTTTTAACTAATTTGTATCCCTAAGGAAAAAACCTGCCCACTCCCTGCCCATTCCCTGACTGGGCAGGGATTAAGGTAGGAAAGGAAACAAAATCACACTTCAGGTCAACCATGGGCAAAGATCTACAGCAACTCCCCAGCCCCCGAGGTTCCCTCCTCTTCGGCAACACCGTTGACTTTGCCAGAGATCCCCTTGGCTTTTTGACCCATTGTGCCCGGGATTACGGAGAAATGGTGCCGCTGCGGTTTCTGTTTTCCCAGGCTTGCTTGTTGACCCAACCCGAGCAGATTGAACAGGTTTTAAAGCAACCCGAACTGTTTACAAAAAATACCCCGGCCTGGAAGGCAGTACGCAGTTTGGTGGGAGATGGGCTGTTGACCAGTGAAGGATCCTTCTGGGCACGCCAGCGCCGGTTAATGCAACCCGTCTTTCATCAACAAAAGATTGCGGCCTACGGGGAAACGATGGTTCTCTATACCGAGGCCATGCTCCAGACCTGGCAGGATGGGGAAGTCCGAGACATTCACCAGGACATGATGCAACTCACCCTGAACATTGTCACCAAAACCCTATTCAACGTAGACATGAGCGGCGCCCTGGCCCAGACCATTGCCCATACTCTGGAAGTAGCCATGGACTGGTTTAGCAGTCGTCGGCAGCAGGCATTTTTGCCCCTGACCGGGTTACCCACTTCAATCAATCGCCGCTACAAACAGGCCCTCCAGACCATGGATCAGGCAATTTACACCCTGATTCAAGAGCGTCGGCAGAGCCAGGATGATCCGGGAGATTTGCTGTCTCTGTTGCTGCAGGCCCGGGATGAAGATGGGAGCCAGATGAGCGATCGCCAGTTGCGCGACGAACTCACAACCCTGATTCTGGCAGGCCATGAAACCACGGCCAACGCCCTATCCTGGGCCTGGATGCTGCTGGCCCAACATCCCGTCGTCGAACAAAAGCTGGTGCAAGAAATCCAAACCGTTCTGGGCGATCGCCCTCCCAGTCTGACAGACCTGCCCCACCTGCCCTATACCGACCAGATTATTAAAGAGGTCTTGCGGCTTTACCCGCCGCTGTTTTCCCTGGCCCGTTCGCCGATTCAAGACTATGACCTGGGGGGTTATACCATCCCCGGGGGCTATATCCTCATGTTCAGTCCCTGGGTGATGCATCGCACGGCCCGTTATTTCCCTGAACCCGAGAAATTTCGTCCGGAACGGTGGGAGGCAGACCTGGAAAAACAGTTACCCAGGGGAGTCTATTTTCCCTTTGGGGATGGGCCCCGGGTCTGTATCGGTAAAAGTTTTGGCTTGATGGAAGCGGTTTTACTCCTGGCCACGATCGCCCAAAAATTTCAGCTCAGACTGCTGCCCGATCAGTCACTTCAACCCCTACCATCGATGACGCTGCGGCCCAAAACCGGAGTGGCCGTGCGGGTGCACCAGCGAACCGGCTCCGAAACTGCCGCCCCTTAAAATCAGGATCATTTCCGGAAGCAGTAGACTGATGCGACCCAGATCTCGCAACGTAGCGCGACCCCTTAACCCTGCCGGTTGGTGCCTGGTCTGGGGTGCTACAACACCAGTAAAGCCCATCTGGCAAGAGCCGCCGCTGACCCTGCTGGGTCAGGATGGGGCTTCCCCTGCGATCGCCTTAGCCGAGAGCCCTTCCAGTCGCTATGTCGTGTTGGGAGATGTCTGGTTAAGCAATCGAGCCGCCCTTCTACACCAACTGGCCATCGAGCCGCAGGACTGGCAGAGCGACGATCGCCAGCTGGTGGCCCACCTCTGGGAACGGCTTGGCCCAAATTGCCTGGGGCACCTCCTCGGAATGTTTGCCCTGGCCCTGTGGGATCGGGCCAAGCAGGAACTCTGGTTAATTCGGGATGCCTGCGGGGCCTGTACCCTTTACTACACAACCAGCGGTACTACCTGCTGGATCGCTCCCCAACTGCGTTCCCTGGCTCCCTATCACTCCCAGGATTTAGACTGGGTGGCCCTGCGAGATTACCTTTGCTGTGCCTTTGTCCCCGGTGATCGTAGCCTCTGGCAGGGGGTGCGAGAACTCCGCCCGGGAACGGTGCTGCGCCTGCCCCAGCACCAACTGCAAACCTACTGGCAACCCCAGGAACAACTGGCCCAGGAGGCAGAACCGATGGAGTGGTACAGCCAATCCCTGCGAGGCCTGCTGCATCAGGTCATGGGCGAATATTTACCGGCCCAAGAACCGGTGGGAGTGTTTCTCTCGGGCGGGCTGGATTCCAGCTGTGTAACGGCCCTGGCCCACCATCTGCATGATGCTCCCATTCACACCTACTCAATTCACTTTGGGCCCCAGACCCCCAATGAACTGGAATTTTCTGGCCTGGTAGCGCAGCGTTGTCAGACCCAGCATCATATTTTAGAAATTCCCCTAGCTGAGTTGTGGGGCAAATTACCAGAAGCCATGGCCGCCCTGGATGACCCGATCGGCGACCCCCTCACCGTCCCCAATCTTTTGCTGGGCAAGCTGGCCAACCAAACGGTGCAGGTGGTTTTGAACGGGGAAGGGGGCGACCCCTGCTTTGGTGGCCCGAAAAACCAGCCGATGTTAATTCACAGCCTGTACCACCACCTGAATCAGCAGGATAGCTTGCAAACCTATTTGCTGACCTTTCAGAAATGTGCAGCAGACCTGCCCCAATTGCTCAAGCCAGAAATCTGGGCTGCCGTTAAAGACAGCCCCTGTGTGTTTGGCCCCGACCTGCAATCAGAGGCCCGCTACCTGAACCAGCTCATGGGCCTGAATATCAAATTCAAGGGAGCCGACCAGATTTTGACCAAGGTGAACAACCTGACCCGAGCCACCGGGCTGCAGGGCCGATCGCCCCTGTTCGATCGGCGAATCGTAGAAATCAGCCTGGGAATTCCCCCAGAATACAAACTGCGGGGAGCCGAAGAAAAAGCGGTACTCAAACAGGCCGTAGCGGATCTGTTGCCTGAGGCCATTTTGCGTCGTCCCAAAAGTGGCATGATGGTGCCCGTACAGTTGGGATTTCGGCAATTCTGGCGGAAACAGGCCCGGTCTTTACTGTTAAATCGTCACGCGGCGATCGCCCCCTACCTGAACCAAACGCTGATTCGGGATTGGTTAGACTACCGCGGCGATACCTGGGGCCGTTATGGAGTCAAACTCTGGTTACTCAGCAGTCTGGAGTTGTGGTTACAGAGCTATCGCCCTTAACCATCGTGCATCGCATAAAATCCGCAACTTAATTTGGTTTCATTTTGTGACCTTAACCAAAGCTGTCACTGGCGTAAATATTCGAGTCACCAATTAAAATTAGATCGCTACTATCGGAAACCAGATCTCGGCTACCGGCGATACCCCGATTGAGCACCTGAATCAATCGCTGCGGCGTAAACGATTCGAGTTCGACGAAAAAGCCTGTTTCCAGCCATTGCAACTCTTGAACGGATAAACTCTGACGAACATCCGCAGGGAGTTGTTGAGCTGCCCTGGCAGACTGGTTGGCCTGCAAGACAAAGGCATCCTTTAATTGAAAAATTTGTCGAGGCAACAGCCCCAAATCGACGATCGCCACCGGCTGATCGCGAAACCACTGCTCACTGGTTTTGAGCTGGTGCACCACCTGTAAGCCACGGGGAGTGCAATCATGAATAACATACACCTGTAAGTCTGGGTTACGACGCACCATTGTCATGACCGTATCAAACAAATGGCGGGGATAACCCGTAATACTGAGAACGGCACAGTTATTTTCAAAGTGAAAATTGTTAGCAATCAATAACTTCGCAATCACACTGCGATCACAGACCACCAGACGATCGAAACTGTAGTTCGTAATGTCGGGAGCCAGATCAGCGGAACTTTGCAGGACAGGCTGGAGCTGTTTGGTTGGCCCATTAATACTCTGCCATTTTGCCAACCAGCCCTCAACGGACTGCTCTGACACCAGCAGTTCCTGGGGTAGTTGCGCCTGCCGTCTGAGTTGGCGGCGTCCCAGACCGATCGCCCCCAGGCCCAAGCCAGCAAAACCGACCATTTCTAGAAGAGGGATGCCACCGATCAAAACCACACCAGCGGGAACCAGGAGGAGGGCAGCCCCAATAATCTGTAATGACCGGGCGGAGGAACGACGATCGCGACGGGACACCGGGATCGATTGACTCCTGCGCCAGAGAAACCTGATATAAATACAACTCCAGAGAAATAACAAAATTAACCAGATAATCCAGCGGGATGGTATCTCTAAAACCGATGACAGCAGGCTGAACACCGGAAAGCTGAGAAAGATAGTAGGCACACACCCCAGCAGATATAAGACCACAAAACCAGGAATATCTGATCGTTGAGAACGCCGACTCAGCACATAGGCTAATTGCCGGGAGGTAAAAAAGAGGCTGTCCTGGGCGGTCAGGGTGGTCAGGAGATTGGCAAACGATCGATCGGTGAGCTTCTCTGGCATGCTGGTTGGCTCAAACACAAAAGCATGCTGGCAATTCTTACACCGCCCAGAATTAGCGGTTCGATCTTTGAGATTGTTATCCGTGTCACACTGGATACACTTCATGAGTTTGCCTGGATTCCTTATTCAAACACTTGATGGCTCAACAACACGTCGTAGTCTTCCCGTTTGCGAATCAGCTGATGGCGATTTCCGGTCAGCAATACCTCGGCAGGCCGGGGCCGATGCAAAAAGTGGGAAGACATGGCATAGCCATAGGCCCCCACATCTAAGATCCCGACCATATCACCAACCTGCAGAGCCGGAAGCTGACAATTACGGCCCAGGTAATCGCGGGAATAGGTGGTGTTGCCACAGAGATCTGTTGGGTGCAACGGCTGGCCCGACCTAAAAGCGACAATTTCCCGGTAACCGCCATGTACTGCAGGAACCGAGAGATTAGCCACCGTCGTATCCACTCCAACAATTTGCCGTGGCCCCTGCCATTTGACCGCCACCACCCGAGCCAGCAGCGTAGCACAACCGGCGATCGCCGCCCGCCCCGGTTCAATTATCAAGTCGATCGGTCGGGGCAATTGCTCCAAATGGCGGGTCAATTCCCGACCAAACCAGAACCAATCAAAGGCTGCGCCCCCCTGCTGGTAGGGATAGCCAAACCCACCGCCAAAATCTAGATACTGCCAGTCTGGCAATTGTCGGGCAGTGGCTAAGACGGTGGCGATCGCCTGGTTAAAAGCCGGGGTGGCATTGGTGCCTGTGCCCCGATAAAAATGCAGGCCCGTGAGTGGCAAACCGACCCGGGACACAACTTCTAAAGCCGTAGCAAACTCCTCAGGACGCACACCAATCCGGCTATCTCCGGTCAACTCGGGCAAATTCAGGCGCAGCCCCAACCGCAGGGGAGTCAACCCACAGCCCTGCCAGACCTCACAACAGAGCTGGAGCTGGGCAATGCTATCTAAATTTAAAGTGCGGATTCCCCAGGTTAAAACCTGGTGCATTTCTTCCCGATTGAGATTACTGCCGCTATAGACAATTTGTTCTGGGTTAAAGCCAGCCTCTAACCCCAGATAAATATCCCCCGGAGTATTGGCATGCAGCCCCCAACCCTGGTGGCGAAAGATGCGGAGCAGGGAAATATTGCCATTCGTCACACTGGCAAAATAAAACTGGGTGTGGGCATAGGGAATCGCCTGGGTAATCTGCTGAATCGTCTGGTGCAGGACTTCGGCGTTATAGACATAGAGGGGAGAACCATAAATCGCCAGAAGTTCTTGGGCCAACTCTAAAGCCCCAGGGAGAACCGCCAGCGATCGGGAGGATAGTAGCATTATCGTTGTCTCTCCTTCAACCAGCGCAAGTAGGGCAGAACCAGCCAGGGAGGGCACCAGAAGGGGTGATCCCAGGAGGAGGGAGCAGCGGTCACTCCGGCGATCGTCTCCTGCCACACCTGCCAGATCAGCAGTAACCAGAGAATTTCTCCGATCCGGCGGCCCTGAATCATTCCCAGTTGCCCGGAAATAATCAAGCGAGCCAGCCCCGGTTGCCAGATGCCCTCCTGCCGTAACCGGGCCGGATTCAGCCAGCGTCCCAACTCAGGCCACAGCCCCTCCTGACACCAACTGGTCAGGGGAACTCCCATTCCCCGTTTGGGCCGCCAGACAATTTCTGCCGGTAGCCAGGACTCCACCGCCCGTTTCAAAATATATTTCTCGCAGGCTCCCTGCAACAACAATTCGCCATCCACCTGAAAAGTCCACTGGGTCAGGCCGGGGTTACAAAAGGGCGATCGCACCTGGAGCCCGTGGGCAGCGGCCAGATTGGTGGCCCGGGGCTGAATGTTTTGCCCGCCTTTAAGCATCAGATTAGCCCGCCGCAGCCGATGCAAAAAGGGGATGTCCTGGCCATCCAGGGCATCATCCACCCAGGTATGGGCGGGAACGGCAGTGAGAGCTGGCCGCAACGCCGGTTGAAACACCCTGGCCTCGTAGCCATAGAGACGATGAAAGGTCTGGAGATACTGTTGCGTCAGCCCATCTGCACTCTCGGCTTGAGCCATGGGTACCAGCCCCCGGTAAAGACTGGCAGCGATCAGAGGTTTATTGGGCCAACCGGCAAACAGCTGGTCTCCCCCTTCCCCATTAAAAACTACCTTCACCTCCTGACTGGCGGCTTCGGCCAGCAAAAATAGGGGAACCGTCACGCCATCGCCAAAGGGCAGGTCCAGGGCCCGGACAGTGGGCACCAGGGCCCGCCGTACCTGACGGGATGTGACCCGCACCCGGGTCAGGGGAATTTGCAAAAACTGAGCCACCTGCTCGGCGTAGGGCACCTCTGAAACCCCGGCTGGGCCGGAGTCAAGGCCAAAATCCAGAGTATAGGCACGGACGGACAGACCGGCCTGTACCAGTAAAGCAGCCACGATCGCCGAATCTAACCCACCGGATAAAAACACCCCCACTGGCTCCCTTCCCAGATCGGCAACCTGCTCCACGATCGCCTGTTTCAAAAGAGCTTGGAGGGCAGTGATGGCTCCCTGCTCCGATTGGATCTGGGTTGAGGGATAGACCCAGGACGTTCGCGGCGGCTTGCCATCCAGAACTAACTGCCCCGTTCTAGATTCCAGCCTCCAGGTTTGTTCTGTTCCGACCGGGATGGCGGCAATGGCGGAGATCGGGGTGAGGGGAGCCGGTACGTAGGAAAAGCAACTGTAGCCATACAGCGCCGTCAGGTTGATGGCGCGATCGCCACAGAGGGGTAATAACAGTTGCAGGTGAGAAGCAAACCAGAGCAGACCACCGGATTGCAGCCAGTAAAGCGGCACCCGGCCAAACGGCTCCCGCCCCAGTACCAGCCGATCTTCCTGTAAGCCCACCCAGGCATCGGGCATCGCCCCCTGACCCCGGTCGCTCAGCAGCCCGGAAGCCGACCCCGCCGCAATCAATCGCCGACCTGTGAGCTGGGGCAGAGCCGGTACAGCCCTTAAGCCCAGGTAGCCCACCCCCCAGCCGGGGGTAAACCCGGTTGCTGGTTGCCCTCCCTTCTGGCTGCTCGACTGAAAACAGGAGGGATCGCCCCATCGCCGGAGCAACTGCTGCAACTGCTGGCCAGAGTCGCAGGGAGTTCCACCTCCCCAATACCCAATAAATCGATGGGGTGGCAAAACCATTGTCGCGCCAGAAATCGCACCCATCTCAGTTCTACTCACTTCACCTCAAAGGCGGTCTGGCTGATCTGGCGATCGCCCAACCGCATTTCCACCCGCCATTTTCCTGGAGTGGCGGCAGGGCCAAGGGTATAACGGCAGTAGGTGGGCCAGACAGAGGTCGTAATTTCCTTCGTTTGATACCGGTTTTGATGCATGACCTGGTCGGTGGCATCCATCCAGTTACAGGTCAGGGAGAGCTGTTTACCGATCGGAGCCTGTTTCAAAGTCACCCGATAGACCAGTTCCGTATTCGGTTGCCGGGAAACGGTTGTCAGATTACCGCCATCATCCTGCACCGGGGTAATCCGGCTCTGTTGCACCGCAACTTGCTCTAAGGTCTGCTGACTCTGCCGCCACCAGAAGGCCAGCCCGCCTCCAAGTAATACCAGGGCCAGGGCAATTCCCAGGAGCCATTGCCGCTGCCGCCGTTGTTGAACCACCAGGGCATCCCGCCGATGCAGCTGAATCAGGGCTTCTTCCAGCAGATCGGGGGCCAGGTTCAACTCCTGCAAAATTTCCCGCACCTGTTCCCGATCGAGGTCTTGCTGACGACTGGTGGAAAGCTGATCAACTTCAGCAATAATCCGCTGAAGTTGCCGTTCGTTGAGCCGGTCTTCCATTTCAGGAACCTCCTGCAGGCCCAGGAACAAACCTGGAATCTAACTCCAGATTGTAGCTCATCAAATATACGAGCCAGAAATGTCGGGCAACGGGGCTTAACCCTGCCCCACCCCTAACAACTGCTGGATGACCAGGGTCAGCTGCCTCAGCTTGACGGGTTTTGTCAGGTATTCGCTGGCTCCGGCCGCAAAGCACCGTTCTTTGTCGTTGGCCATCGCCAGAGCCGTCAGGGCGATGATTGGAATAGGGGCCAGGGTAGAATCCTGGCGAATTTGCTCCATGGCTTCCAGACCATCCATACCGGGCATTTGAATATCCATCAAGATCAGGTCGGGATGGTGGGCCCGGGTTTGGGCGATCGCCTCTTCCCCATTTTTGGCCAGGAGAATCCGGTAGCCTTTAGCCTCCAGGTAACTGATCAGGGTAATGATGTTGGCTTCATTATCTTCTGCCAGCAGAATCAGGGGAGCCAGGGTAGAGTTGGGCAGCTCAGGCTCCAGGGTACGCTCGGTTGTCCAAGGCCGCCGCACAGCAGGCAAGACCAGGGTTTCGGGGTCGCAGGGCAAATCTACAGTAAAACAGCTGCCTGCCCCCAGCTGACTGGTCACCCCGACCTTACCGCCATGCAGTTCAACAATTTGCTTGACTAAGGCCAACCCCAGCCCCGTCCCGCTATATTCACGATTCAAGGCACTATCGATTTGCACAAAGGGACGGAATAATTTGTTGATATTCTCTGGAGCAATGCCAATTCCGGTATCACTGATGGCTATCCGCAGCAGATTTTGCTGATAGTCGGGGTGGGCCTCCGGTGGCAGCAACGATACTGCCAGGGTAATCTGGCCTGCTTCAGGGGTAAATTTAACCGCATTGTTGAGCAAATTAATTAAAACCTGACGAATTCGCCGTTCATCTACCAATAAATTGGGCAGATTAACCGGCAAGCTGGTTTCTAACTGGATCCGTTTTTGCAACGCCTGTTGTTTGATAAAGGCCAGACTGGAAGAACACAGGGGGGCTACCGCCACCGACAGACAGTCCAGCTCAATCTGGCCTGCCTCAATTTTGGCCACATCTAAAATATCGTTGATCAGTGATAGTAAGTGAGAAGCACTGTTTTCAACGGTTTCTAAGGCTTTAGTTTGCTGGACATTGACTGCCCCAAACACCTCTTCTTGCAGGCCCTCGGTCATCCCAAGAATGGCATTGAGAGGAGTCCGCAATTCATGGCTCATATTGGCCAAAAACTCATCTTTCAGGCGAGTAGCCCGGGCCAGTTCCTGATTCGCCAGGGCCAGTTGCTGGTTGCGCTCTGTTAGTTGTTGCTGGGCTCGCTGGCGTTCTGTGAGTTGTTGCTGTAACTGCTTAAACAGATTGGCCTGTTGAATTGCGATCGCCAGTTGGTTCGCAATTTGCTGCAGCAATTGGGCTTCCGCCCCTTGCCAGACCCGCCGTTCACGGCAGGCATGGATTACCAAAATTCCCCAGAGTTTATTCGTTGCCTGGGGCGCCACCCAGCGGTGCTGCTCGTCTGGCTGAATATCCTGCAAAATTGGTGCCACAATTTTGGACTGAATCTGCCCTGCTTGAGCATATTCCACCAGGCAGTCGGTCCAGATATCATTCATCACATCGGCCACGATGCGGGGACGGCCCTGCCAGTAGCAGTCGAGGATATCTTGAGACCAGGTTTCATCTTCCCACTGTTGCGCTTTGAGGCTGGGAAAACCCTCCGACACCGCTTCTTCGACAATCTGACTGCGGCCATCAGGAAACAGGCGGAACACAATCACCCGATCGCCCTGCAACAGGTCTTTCACCTGGCGGGAAACCGTAGAAAGAATCTGATCCAGGTTCAGGGATTGGCGAATTTGCTGGACGATCGCCCCCAGGGTTTGTTGCTGGCGCAATTGCAGAGCAATTTTGGCCTCGGCCTTTTGCCGCACCAGTAATTCAGACTGGATCTGGTCGTACAAAATCGCCTGTTGAATCGCGATCGCCAGCTGGTTAGATAGTTGATGCCCCAGCATAACCTCAAACTCTTGCCATTGCCGTGGCCCACTGCACTGGTGAATACAAAGCAAACCCCAGAGATCGTTGCCACAGAGCAGGGGCATCACCAGATTGGCCCGCACCTGAAACTGGGCCAGAATGCTGGCATGGCAGTCCTGTAAACCATTCTGGTAAATGTCATCGACGACAAAGTACCGCCCCTGGGCATAGAAAGTAGCGTAGTTTTTCCCAAAGCAGTGGTCATGCACCCGGATCGCCACCACTGAGGTGTAGTCACTCACGACCGCTTCTGCCACAAACTCGCCATCGTCATAGTGAGATTCGGGATAAAACTTGAAAATACCAACCCGATCGGCCTGCAGCACCTGGCGAATTTCCTGACAGGCGGTGTCAAAAATCGTCTGCAGATCCAGGGATTGGCGAATGCGCTGAGTAATTTCCCGCAACAACCGTTCCCGATCGGTCTGCTGGCGATTCTTTTGCTCAGCCTGGATGCGATCGGTGATATCGATGACTACACACATAGCCTGTTCCTCCGCCCCCGGCAACAGGGTGACCCCAATCAACACAGGAACTCGGCTGCCATCCTTGCGGTAGTATTCCTTTTCCCAGGGCTGATTGGCACCGTACTGCCGCAGGTTTTCCAGGGCAGTTCGATCGGCAGCCCGATGCTCGGGGGGAGTCATGCGATCCCAGCGAATCAGACCAGACTGTAGATCCTCTCGGCTATAGCCCACAATCTCCAGGAAACGATGGTTGGCATCCACAATCCCTCCCTGCAAATCGGCCACCATCATCCCCACCACACTCGAATCAAACATCTGACGGAACCGGTTCTCGCTGGCTTGCAGGTCGAGTTCCGCCTGTTTGCGAGCGGTAATATCTTGATAGGTTCCTAAAACCCCAATCACCTCCCCCGCCAGATTATGCAGGGGTATTTTGTTCGTTTCCAACCAGCACTCTCCAGTGGGGCGGGTAAGGGGCTCAATAATTCCCAATTTTGGGATGTCTGACTCCATCACCTGACGATCGTTGGTGCGATAGCCATCGGCCTCGGTTTTGCCCCAGGGCAGGTCATAGTCAGTTTTACCGATCAACTCGGCAACAGAATTTAAGTTGGCATCTTGCAGGAAAATGCGGTTACACCCCTGAAATACAGAATTCCGATCCTTCCAGAAAACAGCCAGGGGGAAGTTATCCAGCACGATCTGCAAAAATTGTTGGGACTCCCGCAGGGCATTTTCAGCCTGTTTGCGCCCAGTAATATCCCGCAGGATCGCCCTTGTCGCTACGGGGTAGTCGTTTTCCAGACGGCAGTTGAGATTCCCTTCCAGCAAAATCTCTCGCCGATCTTTGGTCAAAAAAGTCAACTCCATCCGCTCCAGGGTACCCACCTTTCCCGCCCGCATCTGCTGCAGCAATTGCTCACAATGACTGTGGTAAGCAGGATGCAGCACATCAAAAATGGTCAGTTGGGCCACCTCCGCCTCTGAGTAACCCAGGGTTTGTCGCCAGGTTCGGTTGACATATTCAAACCGACCATCTTCCAGAAGCACACTCTGGATCAGATCGTTAGCATTCTCGAAAAAGTCTTCTAGCTGGGCTTCTCGCTCCTGTAATTGGGCCGTTCGCTGCTGCACCCGCTGTTCTAATTTCAGGTTTAAGCGCTCTAGCTCCAGTTCCGTCTGCTTCAGGCTGGTGATGTCCTGCACCGTTCCCAGGGAACGCAGGGGGTTACCAGCATCGTCATACAGCGTTTCACATTGTTCCTGGACATACCTGACGCGGCCATCGGGTAACAAGAGACGGTGCACCAGATTGTAGGGAACCCGATCCTGTAAATGTCTGGTATAAGCCTCATTGACCAGATCCCGATCGGCGGGATGGATGACCTGGAGAAAGGCTTCGTAGGATGCCTCAAAGTGTTGAGGATCAATTTCAAAGATCCGAAACACTTCCTCTGACCAGTGAAGAGTATGGGTCTGGAGGTTCAGTTCCCAGTTTCCCAGATGGGAGATGCGCTGGGCCTTCTGGAGTCGATCGCGGGTCTGGCATAGAGCTTGCTCGGCCTGTTTACGGGCCGTAATCTCAGTCACAAATCCTTCGAGAAACAGGAGTTCTTCCTGCTCAGAATAGATCCCCAGGCCCCGCTCCCAGACCCACTTTTCTTCTCCGGTCTTAGTAATCAGGCGATACTCACACTCGTAGCTCTGTCGGTTCTGTAAGCTTGCCTGGACAATTGCCCACACTCCATCAGCATCGGCAGGATGGATCTCCTGACCACAGGAAACTGACCGCTCAATCAGGTATTCTTCAGGGGTGTAGCCGGTAATTGCGGTCACACCACTGCTAATAAAGATGGGAGTGTAACTGGGGTTATTCTGAACGCGATAAACATACCCCGGCAGGTTGCCAATCAGGATTGATAAGCGCCGTTCACTCTCTGTCAGGGCCTGCTGGGTCTGGCGGCGATCGGCCAGTTCGACCTGCAGTTGCTGGTGCACCGTCGCCTGCTGCAGGGCAATGGCCAGATGCAGCGATAGAGCCTGTAACAGTTCTACTTCTTCCAGTTGCCAATCCCGCGGGTGATTACTTTCCGTGGCATTCAACAAACCCCATAATTTATTTTCACAAAGTAACGGCACCAGAATTTTAGCCCGGGTGTGAAACCGAATCAGCATCTCCCGGTGACAATCTTGCATCTCGGTCGTAAAGATGTCGTTCACCACCCGAATCTCCCCCTGCCGGCAAATTTCAGCCTGCGCCCGTTTAAAGCAGGGGTCGTCGATGCGAAGGCCAATTAACGACAGAGGTGAGTCGGTAGACTCGGCCACCACCACACTCTGCCAATCAGCTTCAAACTGCCAGATATTCACCCGATCGCAGGCCAGAAGCTTCTGCACTTCTACCACCGTTGTCTGCAAGATTTCCTGCAGATCGAGGGAGGAGCGAATCTGGGTAGCAATTTTAGCTATCAGGCTTTCCCGATCGGCTCTCGCCTTCAGGGCCAGGGTACGTTCCTCCACCTGCTGTTCCAGTTCCAGGGTACGTTGCTTTAAGAGTTCTACCTTCTCGGCTTCCAGACGAGAGACTCGTTGGCCTAACCCATCCGCCAGTTTGTAAAGCTCCATCGGATTGAGGGCCTGCAACAGGGTGCTCTGGGTGATGATACCCAACAACTCGCCAGTCGCATCGGTCACTACCAGGCGACGAATCAGGTGTTGTTCCATCAATTGCTTCACCGTCCACAGGGAGTCCTCGGGCCGTACTGCAAACACTGGCTGGCTCATGACGGCGTGGGCCTGGCAGGTTTCCAGGCTTAAGCCCAGGGCCTGAGATTGCACAATATCGCGCTCGGTCACGATGCCGATCGGTCGCTGTCGAGTTTGGGCCGACTGGTCTACCTGGGGTTGAACAATCACAACAGAACTGACCCGATGCCTGGCCATCAAACGGGCAACCTCCAGCAGGGTAGCTTCCGCCCCGGCCCAAACCACCTGGGAAACCATGACTTCCATAACCAGACGCAGATGCAACAAATCCACCGGGTGGGATAGGCGCTGTAAGCTCTCATAGGTCAGCAGGCCAACCAGGTGGTTCTCCTGATCTACGATCGGTAAATGCCGAATCTGATGCTGCTGTAGTACCCCAATCGCAAAAAATAGATTGGTGAACTCAGACTCACGCAGGGTAATGACCGAGCGAGTCATCACCTGGGCGATCGGGAGATCCAGATTGAGTTTCTGGGTAATCAGCTCTACCACATCTCGTTCTGTTAAGATGCCGAGCAATTGCCCAGCTTCAACCACCAAAACACAACTACACCGAGCCTCAAGTAATCTCTCTTCTAAAGCCGCAGGGGTTGACCTGGAAACCTGGCCCAGGGCAGGGCCACTAGCCATGGCAGCGATCGCTTCCATAACGGTAGTATCGGGTGTAACCACCAGGGGGTTGTGGATAATCGCAGCCCCAAGCTCAGCTTGGGGGAGGTTCGTTGCATGAAGAAACATAAAAAACGATCCAGGCAATGATTTTAAAATGCCCAGGAAATAAAGCAAATGCTAATTTACAACCAAAACTTTAGAATTGACTTCTCGTCAGGCCAGAGGTTCGCAGCAAGCACTCCTATTGGCAGGCAAACGTACCGTAAATCGGGTCATTCTGGGTTGATGACTGCCACTGACTACAATACTACCTTCCAACCGTTCTACCATCGTCTTAACTAATGCCAGCCCCAACCCGGTTCCACCGTGCTTCCACGGATCGTGGTTAGGAATACGATAAAACTTTTCGAAGATACGATCATATTCGGTCGAAGAAATCTCTACACCTGAATTACAAACATCAATCACAAAGACATCTGACGTATTTCCGGCAGATAAAATGATGGTTTCGCCAGGAGGAGTATATTTACAGGCATTTTGCAACAGTTCAGTCACAATCCGTTCCAGATAGGGCAGATGGGTTGTGAGAGCCGGTAACTCTTGAGGGATTTGAATCAAAAGTCGCTGCTGCTGTTGCTGAGTCCGTTCGACAAAGGATTCTGCCACATGGGGAAGATAAACCTGCAACTCCATAGAGGTGACATCCAGGGGCTCGGTACCGGCATCCAGGCGGGTTAAATCGAGGAGATCGTTGATTAAATTAATCTCCCGTTCCCCTTCTTCTTGCAAAACCGTAAAGTAACGTTTAATCGCAGGAGAGCCATCTAAAACCCCCAGTTGATTCAAGCTAATTTCCAGCATGTGGGTGGCCATTTTGATGCTGGACATGGGCGTGCGTAATTCATGGGAAACGGTGTTGAGAAAATCATCCTTGAGTTGATTTAACCGTTCTAACTCCTGCACCTGTAGTTGGGCTGCCTGGTAGAGGCGAGATTGCCGCAGGGCGATGGCACATTGATTGGCAACCTGTTGCACCAGACGTATTTCCGATCGGCTGAAGGGCTCCCGCTTATACAACCACATATCTCCCAAAACCCGCTGGTCATCAATAATTGGAGAGGCCAGTACGGTCAGGTGTTGGTAGACAGGACGAAGGGCACAGGGCAGGCGATCGCAAAATTGCAGGGTCTGCCCCTGAAATAGAAAGGGATAGATGTCTCGATGACTGGCTTCGGCAATCGGGAAAGTAATGCCCCTGGCAGAAGTCAAGGATTGAATAAATTCATGGGCGATGGTAGAAGTCGTCAGGTCGGCATTATAAATTCCGGTGTCACAGCATTCCAACTGCAAACCCCGGCCCAGTTCCTGGACGACGGTTTCCAGGATCTGGTCTTCGTCCAGGCTATCCCGCACCTGATCGGTAATCCGTTTCAACAACATCTCGAACTCTAAGGCCTGTCGCAAGTCGGAGGTGCGCTCCTGTACCTGTTGCTCCAGACTGGTATTGAGTTGCTGTACCTGACTATAGAGTTCGGCCTGCTGAATCGCGATCGCCAGCTGGTTACTCACCTGTTGCAACAACTCTGCTTCCTCCGGTTGCCAGGTACGACACTCGGCACAGGCATGGACAATCAGCACTCCCCAGAGACTGACGCTACCATCCTGCTGGGATTGGGTGATCGGCGCAACGATCTTCGACTGCACCAGGGTTTGCTGCATAAACTCCACTAAACACTCACCCCAGGTATCCAGGGCAATATTGGGGACGATGCGTGGCTTTCCCTCGCAGTAGGCGGCATAGCACTCTGGGGGAAAACATTCGTCCTGCCAGCGCATGGCCAGAGTGACGGGATAGCCGGGACGCACCGACTCTTGAATCACCACCCCAGAATGGTCATTGTCGAACCGGAAAATTAGCGCTCGATCGGCCTGGAGAATTCGCTGCACCTCCATCACGGCAGCGGCCAGAATATCGTCGAGGTCCAGGGTTTCGCGAATATGTTGGGCAATCAGGCGCAGACTGCGTTCTCGTTCAGACTGATGTAACAAAGATTCCTGGGCCTGCTTAAGGGCAGTAATGTCACGGGAAACTACCAGCACCGAAGGCACCAGGCCCCCAGTGGTCCCCTCCGGCACCATCCGCAAGTAAAAAATGCCCTGACCCAGGGGGGAGGGCATTCCAGATTCCAGAACCTGTTCCCGTCCTGTGGTAAAAACCTGTTCTAACGCCCCCTGCCAGCGTTTTACCATTTCTGAGGGAAAGTCCAGTTCTTCAATGGTTTTTCCTACGTAGAGATCAGCGGAGATACCCGTCAGTTGGGTGACCGTAGGGTTGACATAAAGAAACCGGTGCTGACGATCGCAGCGGAAAATCGCATCGGGAGAATTTTCTACCAGGGTACGGAACTCCTGCTCCCGCCGCCGCAAACTGGCCTCTACCACCTTGCGATCGGTGATATCCCGCACCAGTAACAGCACGGTATTATCCTCCATGGGCATAATTCGGGCTTCTTCATAGCGAACTTCATCCTGAAACGGAACAGCATACTCATAGACTTGCAGCCGCTTCGTTGCCAGGGCCCGATGCACATACAGCATACGTTCCTTCGCCATCGCCTCTGGCAACCCATCAAAAATATGATTTCCAGTAAAGCCTTCGTCCGGATTCATTAAGCGAATCCCATCCCGGCGATGAACCTGTAAGTAATGCCCCTGATGATCGATTTGCAACAACAAATCAGGAATAGTAGCAATAATCGCCCGATTCGTGCCTTCACTCTGACGAAGGGCAGTTTCCACCCCCTTGCGATCGCTGATATCGGTATGAAGCTGGATCACCCGCCATCCCTGAAGGGACTCCTCCCACTGGGACGTAATAGAAGCCATCAACCAGCGCCAATCCCCATCCCGATGCTGAAACCGGTATTCAAACTGCACCGGAGATTCGGCAAAAATGGCAGCAAAGGATGACATCACCTGGTTGGCTCTGTCTTCTGGATGCACCCGTGACCACCAGAGGGTTGGATCTCGCAGAAGTTCCGTAGCACTGTAGCCAAAGATCCCCTCACATCCTGCCGAGCAATAGTCATAGGTGTAGCTGCGATCGGCAAAAACGCAAGCACTGGTAATTGCCGCCGCCGCTGTATTGAGAATCGCCTTGAGTTTGGCTTCCGAAGCCAGCAGTTGGGAATAGCAGGAAGACTGTTGCAGGCTAGGAGCCTGGGGTTCAACCTGGGGTGGCATAGCCCCTGCGATGGCGCATCCTTCGTCTGTCCGGGAGCCACCTGGGCCCCTGTCTCTGACCCGCAGAAAAACACAGGTTTGCCCAGCCAGAGCAATCACCTGAGCAACACAAAAACCAACAAAAATTTTCCCAGATTTGCGACGAAACCCAAATTCCTGACTGTGAACGGATGATTCTGTGGATAGATAACTCGCCAATCCAGGCGACTCGCTCGGATCAACCCATAGCTGCAGGCTCAGGATACTCTGACCGATCGCCTCCGCGGGGGTATAGCCCCAAACCCGGACAAATTGCGGATTCACATCCAGAATAACCCCATCGTTGAAACGGGTGACGATAACCGCTTCTGAACTGGACTCAAAAGCCATAACAAACCAGGCTACAGCTTCTTGCAGAGAAGATTCCAGGGAGTCACGATCGATAACCTGGGCCGGTGCCATCCCTCCCTCAGGAGGGATGGGGGCTGCATCACTATTCACGGAACCTTCCCAGTCATCGGGGAACATAACGGATCGCAAGTTAATTTTAGTTTCAGCGTATCAAAATATTTTTTCCTCCGTCGGTTTTGCAAACATTCCATACCTGCCGACTAATTTCCCAGCCCAAAAGCATGGCCGCTCTATACGATCGGCCATGCTGCTTGAGTTAAAAAGATGAGAACGGAATCGGGCGATCGGGCAAAGGACTGGCTACTGCACCATTGCCACCTGAGTCTTAATCGTCTGCCAGATCGACAGCACCCCTTCTAACCAGCCCTGGGCAAACACTACTCGACTGGCCGGGTCAACCGATAACAAGTAAGCAAAATCAGGATCACTGATGCGGCCTTCCTGCGGGTATTGTTTCAGGTCTAAAAAACTCCACAGGTATTCCAGAACTTCTTCATCCAGAGACATTGCCAGGGAAATAGCTCTTTCAAAGTGACGAAACTCTTTGTAAGACAGTTTAGAACTGGAACGAACGCCCAATTCAAACCCTTCCTGGCGCACTTTATTCAGCAGAATTTTCTTTTCTAACTGCAACCGGTCTACCAGATTATCTTGAGCAACCTGAAACTTCGACTCTTCACGGGTAATAACCATTTCTCATGCCTCCTGGCAAATCACAAACCTGTTGAAGGGATAGTTGACGGACTGAAGTTACTCAAACAGGGCATCTGAACTAAGAACGATGGCTGCCTGACCCACAACTTCCTTCCGAAATCTGTCTACCCTTATACAATACACAATCAATTGCGTAAAATCCCGCTATGACATAATTTGTTGCATAACATACAGTTTTCGTCATTAAGTTATGCAATTAAAGAGGTTGGAACGGCCTATCCTATCCCAGAAATCCTTTCTGGGTCAGCATCCTATTGATTTTTTAGATTCTGGCTATCTGAGCTGATATGTCTTGCGGTACGACCCGCCCGGGCAGGGGCAAAACCGGGTTGCCGTCCAGCCTACGATCGCCCGTCAACGCAGTTGCGGGTAAATTCTCTAATTGTTTGGATGAAAGTTACAAAACGAACAGTTCAATTTCTCTTTTTAGGAGTCAATAACTATATCCCTAATTAGCAACCTATGTTTGAACTGAACGCCGCAGATTCTTCCCTTTTAGCCTGGGTGTATCACGCCAATATTTCTGCCCACTCCCTATCCCTTCGCTTCCATCCGGGTAGTCTAGTGGTGCATTGTCAGACCGTTGAAGAAGCCATGAGGCTGTGGGAAACCCGTTCTCACCTGCAAATGCCGGGAAGGGAACTTTGTTTTAAAGTTAATGGCACCTTTTATGTAGGGGCAACGCTGTAGGTAGAATAATCTACTGGTTCTACCAATCCCCGCTTTTTCCCACTGGGCTACAAAAATCCTATACTCTGCAGGAATTTTTTCTGCCCTGACCCTCATTATTTTGCGCTCTATACAGATCGCTCCTATCAATTATCGCATCGGATGATTTTATGTCTGTTGACAAAGGATTCTACGCATCGTCCAGAGCTTCTCAATGGACTGACCTTTTATTCACCTGCCAATCAAACCTCAGTTAATAACCAGTAAAATCGTTGTTGGCCAGGAGATTGACAATCAGGAGTAATTAACTCACTTAACTTAATTCAGTAGAAGTTTCCCAAAGGGTTTACTGACTTAAATCTTCTTGATCGTATTTCGCAGCATTTTTTCCATCGCTAAATGGGTTTCAATATCAAGTTGCAACTCTTCCAAGACCTGCTTCGCCACCCCAGACATAACCTGAGAAGAGACATAGTCGTTCTCTTCTAGCTTTTGAACAACCTGAGTCAAAATGTCAATGGCCTGTCGCGCCATTAAAATCTTGGGCGAATCACTTTTGATTTGAGTCACTGGCTCCAGTCTCCTTATATCAACATTAACAGAAGCTCTACATCGATACCCTGTCTCAACACCAACGAGGGTGCTATGTTGCAAAGAATAGTGGACAAAAATAAGGAACTCGTAAGAATTACAAAAATTTAGATGCTTTAACGGCTCCAGTCCTGGTTTACAGCCAATCTCCCGGTTGTTCGCCAGGTTAATAAAATTGGCCAGCGAAAATTATTAACGCGAAAAAATAGCGATCGCTGGAAAATACCCGGTATCCTCTGTAGTCTAATTTTGTTTTTCTTTTTTGCTTTGTATTTTCGCCATCTACCAGAGATCGCCCATGTTAGTGTTTCACCGTACCAGACATGTTCAGGCCATTCTTGCTGAAGGGTTTCAGGATAGCCGGGATGGTAGTTTGAGGGAGGGAGCCACAACACCCACCATTCGATTTTCCGATGATCCACTGGATGCCATTGATAAAATGGAAGCAGAAATAGTTCTGTTTTTAGATATTCCGGCCGCAACCTGTGAACTCTATGCCCAGAGTGAACCGAACCAGGAAATCAAAATCTTTTATATTCCAGCCCAGGTTGCCAATCAATACGCCAAACCCAAAGCTCTAACGCGTACCAGTGCCACTCTGTTGGCCAGACTACGGCGGGCAAAACAATTATTTTTAGCCCAATCCGGAGAATTACACAATTTACCGCCAATCACCTACTCCTAGCCGATCCTGACAGCTATCCAGGCTTAATTCTGTCCCGAACAACTTCCCAATGTGATCAATATCATGAGTTAAGGGCGGCCTGGATCACAACCTTTTTTGGCGTAATAAGAGAATATACTTAAACAATTAAATTTATTCCAATAGAACCTTCGGTCCATACCTGAAATACTTTCCCAGAAAGTGTTTCATAGGATTTTTATCACCTTGGGCAGGTTCTACCGTGGCGCATTATCGAGAAGTTTTTCCGTAGCATTATTTTTACTATGCTCCTATGATTAATAGGCTGATCCATGGGCGGTATAGATTTTTTCAGAGGCAATAGTTGCTGGGCTACTGGCTCCCTGTTCAATCTCCTCCGTTATGATCGCGTGTGAGATGGTTCTTATATATTCCCCACCTTTACCTTTGACGATCCGAATTTTGCTGGTTGAAGACCATGAGATTAATCGTCGGCTGTTGCAGGACTATCTATTATTTCGTGGCTACGAAGTTTTCGGCATTGCCGACGGTGCAGATTTTTTTACCGCTTTAACCGAATATTGCCCTGACCTGATCTTGCTGGATTTGAAATTGCCCAACCTGGATGGCTTTACTATTTTGGAGCAGTTGCGAACCCATACCGAGCTAGCGCAGATTCCGGTAATTGTGATCTCTGCCTATGCTTTTGAGTCCGATCAACAAAGGGCCTTAGACCTGGGAGCAACCCACTACCTGGTGAAACCGATTAAACTGGACAACCTGCGTCAGTTGATTGAAACGACGATCGAGAACCGGGGCAAAAATTAGCAAAAATTAAACCTTGCTCTAGTCCTGCCGTTGCTGAGCAATAAATTCTTCGACCAGACGATTGAGTTGTCGGATAGATTCCCCTGTAGCAGCATGGCTCCGTTGTAGTTGCTCTAACAACAGGGTCATGGTCTGCAACTGATTCAGGGCTTCAGCCGCAACTTCTCGATAGCTGGCTTCAAACTGCTCAAGATCCATAGGAGATAACACAGGTATCCATCGAAAACCTTCTGTATAATTTCATACTTCCCAAAGGTAGTCGAGAAACCGCCCCAACCGGGCAAATCAGAAAAAACTTTATCTGGGCAGAGCTAAACTTCAAACTCCCTTTAACTTAAGGCATGACAGTACTCACACCGAACAAGGCGTCTCGACGGTTCAGGGAGCATGAGCGGATTTCTCAGCTTTACCCAGGTAAACACTTTTCAGGCCCATAGTGCCCCTGCGAGTCATGCCCCAATAGCGCAGATAGCGGTAAGGGCCATAGGTTTTGCCAGTTTTGCTATCCGTAATCCACTTCAGCTCAATGTGTCCACGGCCACCATGCTGCCCCAGGGGAGAACCATCTTCCCGGGCCAGGGGTTCTTCCTGGGCCTGCTGTTGTCGGGCCAGAAGCAACCCCTGGAGCATGGCAATCAAATCTTCCAGTTCTTCTCCCTCCCAGTCCTGGAGTTCTTGCAGGAGGCGTTGCGATCGCGGGAGTTTGGGCATTGGCAATGTAGCAGTAAGGCGATTGGCATTCTTAGGGAACAGATTAACCGAAATCAGCGGCAACATACCCTAAAGGTATCCACTAACCGTCTTATAGCCACCCTGCCCCCGCCCCACCCCTTGGGCCAAACAACCCATCTCAGACCGAAGTCAGGCTGGGCAAGGACGATACAGGCTGCCGTGCTGCGGGTCGGCGGGTTTGTTGAATCGGAATTATCACCTTAAAGGTACTCCCCCTGCCAGGCGTCGAACTGCATTGCAGAGAGCCCCCATGCTTCTCGATCACAATCTGATAGCTAATTGCCATCCCCAGACCGGTTCCCTTACCGACAGGCTTGGTGGTAAAAAATGGCTCCATTAAACGCTTTTGCACGGCTTCATCCATACCGGGGCCATTGTCCGAAATTTCAATGGCCACCGATTCTGCATCGGCCATTCTGGTCTGAACTGTAATTACGCCCCGGTAGGAATTTCTGGTGGTTTTATCGAGATGAATCATCTGCTCTTCCAGGGCATCAATGGCATTCGTCAGAATGTTCATAAAAACCTGGTTGAGCTGGCCAGCGTAGCATTCGACCAGGGGCAGATTGCCGTAGTCTTTGACTACTTGAATCGCTGGACGTTCGGGCCTGTCCTTCAAGCGACTCTGCAAAATCATTAAGGTGCCGTCAATTCCCTCATGAATATCTACTGCTTTGAACTCAGACTCATCCAGGCGAGAAAAATTCCGTAAAGACCGCACAATCCCGCGAATGCGATCGGTACCGACCTGCATGGACGAGAGCAGCTTGGGCAGATCTTGACTCAAAAATGGCAGATCGATCGCCTCCGATTGATCTTGAATAGCTGGCACCGGATCAGGATAAGCAGTCTGGTAGAGCTGCACCAGGGCCAGCAGATCCCGGGCATACTGATCGGCGTGAATAATATTGCCATGGATAAAATTAATCGGATTATTAATCTCATGGGCCACTCCGGCCACCAGTTGTCCCAGGGTTGACATCTTCTCTGTCTGCACCAGTTGGGCCTGGGTACTCCGCAGATTTTGCAGGGCCAGCTCCAGATCTAGAGCCTGTTGCCTGAGTTGAGCTTCGGACTGACGCAGAGCCGCTTCCACCTGTTTACGGGCTGTAATATCTCGCACAATCACGACATATTCTTCCCCGGTTTGATCTACACTTCCTGAGATCGTCACCTCCACCGTTCGGGTTTCTTGATCCGAGCGAGTAAACACCTGCTCACTGCAACTAGACCAGTCCTGGGGCCGATCGGAGAAACCACTAAAGAATTGACTGAGAGGGCATGCGAGAATTTGAGCAACCGGGGTACCAAATAACCGTTCAGCCGCGGGATTGGCCTGACGGATTAGCCAGTCCTGATCTAAAACCAGAATCGCATCGTTTGCGCTGGTAAACAGCCGTTCGGCCTGTTCCCTCGCTCTGGCGATCGAAATCACCTGGGGCAGACTGGTCCAGCAGGCGATGGCAATGCTGACATAGGCCACGCTCAATAACAGCATAATGAACAAACTGGCGCTCACCTGGGCCGGAGCATTTCCCAGGCGCTGGGCCAACCACCAGGTAACAAAGGCCGTAGCACCCACCAGTAACAACAAAATCGTCACCTGAAAGGCAACAAAGTCCTGGGTCTGGTTTTGCTCGTTGCGACGGTAGCGATCGCACCACCATTGGGGCTGTAAAACGGCCAGGGGCAGATGCCGAATTCCCAAATCTACAATCAGAATCACCACGGGTAGCAACAAGCCGATCAAGAAGTCTAACCAGTCCCAGGCCAGACCACCCACCACCAAGACAACGGCTTCTACAGCCAGAAATAGCAGGGACCAGGCGGGCCAGCGCACCTCCGATCTACCTCGCTGCAGCCACAGCCCTAAATGGGTCGCCATGATTGAGCAGAAGTAGCCAGTTCCCGTTACCATTACCACCCGAGAAACATCCCCCCAAACCAGCCCCGTGAGACTGAGAACCAGGGTAAAAATCAGAGCCGGGCCCAATACCCCTTTGCGAGAGACAACCGCAAACAGAGGAGATAGGTAACCATCCAGAGCCAATTGATACAGGATACGGGGGGCTGTAGAGAAACTGGTGGCACAGTTGAGCAAACAACTGGTAGCGATCAAAAAGGTCACCAGTAAGGCAGCGGATTGCCCCCAGAAGGGGGTAGCGGCACTCAACAAGTGAAGAAAGGCATTATCACCGGTTTCGGCTAAAGTCGATAACCGCATCAACACCCAGGAACCCCCCAGGTAAATCACCGGAATTAACCAGGCGGTCACAGATAGACAGCGCAGAGTCAGAGACGGACGTTGACTATCTACAACAAAGCAGGCCGCCGTTTCACAGGCGTAGACAGCATAGACAATAATAAAAAACCACTTGGCCCACTCAACAAAGTTAAACGGTGGCCATTCCGTCGGTAGGAGCCCTGGACTGGCTGGAGCCCAGGCCAGCCAACCAAGACCCTGAATGCAAAAGGTCAGGAGCAACCCGAGGGCCGGAATCACAAAAAACAGGTGCAAAATTCCCAGGGCTCTGGTACCGCTAAAGGCCACTACAAAGGCCAGCAGGGCAAAGCCAAGTTTGAGCCATAGCTCTGGGCAGACAATTCCCACGAGATTCAGGTTGACTTTAATCAAGTCCGTCAAAATAATCGCATTCACCAGGGGGACAGCAGCCCAGCCAAAAAAGTATCCGATCGCCGAGTAAGCTGCCAGCCAGGGATGATCTTTGAGCAGACGGGTCGTGTAGTTAGGAGTCCCTCCGGCCATCTCTGACCAGGCCGCTCCCAACCGCTTCACCTGAAAGTTAAGCAACATTCCGACAATCACCCCGGGGAGCCAGACCCAGATAGCTTGAGGCCCCAGAGCCGCATGCATGGCCGGAGCCGGCCCTAACCAGAGCAACAGACCACTGAAGCCAAAGCCCCAGGTTTCTAGAGGGCTTAAGCCGGGCTGAAGTCGCATGGTTGGAGGTAAAACCTGTCTGTTATCAGTTTGAAATCGGAATAAAGACGGCAGTGAAACCAACCGACTAATCTGCTGATTCATCATTAATGTAAATTAAGCGCGATTCAATCCACCTCTTAACACCCTGTCACCGCCACTGCTGTCCCATGATGCTGGTGCAAGCTCCGGCTCAATCCCATAGCCGTCAGACGATAAAATTCAATCCGACTTTTGTAAAAAATGATACTGTTGTGACTGTTCAATTTTTTACCAGTCCTGTTCTACTGTCTGTCCCCAAAGATACAATTTTTCCCTGGTCAGATTCTCTTCCCGAAAACCCGGTAGGTCAGGAAAGCGGTTTTTGTTACCAGCATAAAAACTTTCGATTCTGGAGCTTAAGCATCGTCAATGCATCGCTCCCCTGACAGGCCCTTTCAAGTTTCTTCCACCGGAATCTCCGGAGTACCCAGGGCAACCGCTGAATGCTAGTATGAGCTACCCTGGGTTTGCATCCAGGTTCTACCCTTCTCCCGTGCCAGCGATCGATGGAATTCCTGCCCTGCCGAGTTAAGCGATGAAACCTTCCGAGACTGCCAGCCGCCAGACTGCTAAAAAGTTTCATCTCCGGACAACTCTATTAATTCCCTTTGTTCTACAAATTGTTGCCGCCGTTGGGTTAGTTGGTTACCTCTCGTTTCGCAATGGGCAACAGGCCGTAAACGAGATGGCCAACCGGTTTCAAGATCAGGTTGAAGGCCGGGTTAGTCAGCGCCTCGATAGCTATCTGGCGACGCCAACCCAGGTGAATACGATTAACCTGGAAGCCATCACCCTGGGTCTGCTCGACCCACAAAATCTACCAGGTCTGACACGCTACTTCTGGAAGCAAATGCAGACCTTTGAACACTTGAGTTACATCAACTTTGGCAGCCCTGCAGGAGCCTTTGTCGGAATTGGGCGAGAGAACGATCGCACCCTCTACCTGGAGTTAATCAAACCCGGCGATCGGGGCCGCTACACCCGCTATGCCCTGGATGCTCAGGGGAAGCCGGGAGCGGTTTTAGGCCAAGAAGACTACGCGTTCCAGGCCGAAGCCTGGTATGCCAATGCCGTTAAAGCCGGTAAACCTGTCTGGAGTTCAATCTATCAGTGGAGCGATCGGCCCGAAATTATCTCGATTTCCTCCAGCTACCCGGTTTACAACCAACAACGCCAGTTGATTGGAGTGATTGGGATTGACTTTATTTTGGGTCAGATCAGCGAATTTCTCCGGGAGCTGGAAATTCTGCCCGGGGCCCGCGTTTTTATTATTGAGCGGGATGGCATGATTGTGGCCAGCTCAAGTAGCGAAAAGCCCTACACAGCAGTCAATGGCAAAGCCCAGCGGTTAAACTCCCTGAACAGTCAGGATCCGTTGATTCAGGCATCGGCCACGGCCATCAATCAGGGCTTCTGGCGGTTTAAGGGGATCAAGACCAGTGAGCAATTCGAGCTAACCATGCAGAATGGCGAACAGGTGTTTGTCCATGTCCGGCCCTGGCAGGATCAGTTGGGTCTGGACTGGCTGATTGTGGTGGCGGTGCCAGAATCCAGTTTTATGGGACAAATTAACGAAAACACCCGCAATACGATTTTGCTGTGTTTCGCCTCCCTGATAGTGGCAATTACTCTGGGAGTGATAGCTTCCCGCTGGTTAACCCGCCCGATTATCAAACTGACCAGGGCCACGGAGGCTCTGGCCAACGGTAATTTTGACCAGGCGGTAGTGGTAGATGACCCCCTCCAGATCATTGAAATTGAGCAATTGGCCACTACCTTCAATGCCATGACCCAACAGCTCAAGGTGTCGTTTGTCACCCTAGAAAAGCAGCGCAACTCCTTTGCCCGCTTTTTTCCGGTGGAATACCTGAAGTTTTTGCAGAAGCAGGATGTCACCCACCTGGAGCTGGGCGATCACGTCAGTAAGGAAATGACGATTATGTTTTCGGACATTCGCTCATTTACCACCCTGGCAGAGAAAATGACTCCCAAGGAAAGTTTTGACTTTGTCAATACCTACCTGCAACGGGTCAGCCCCGAAATTCGTAACCACAATGGGTTTGTCGTCAAATTCATGGGAGATGGCATGATGGCGGTCTTCCCCGATCGGGTAGAAGATGCCCTGGAGGCTGGCATCGCCCAGTTTGCTCAGTTACAACTCTACAATCAGGAACGGGAACTGGCCGGGTATCTGCCGATCGACATTGGGTTGGGCCTGCATGTCGGTCACATGATGGTAGGCATGGTCGGGGAACACAACCGGGTTCAGGGAGATGCCCTGTCTGACAATGTCAATTTGACTGCCCGCCTGGAAGGGCTGACCAAGTACTACGGCGTATCTTTCCTGATTTCCGATCGAGTATTGGAACAACTCAGCCACCCCGATCGCTACAGCATCCGGTTTTTAGATCGAGTCGTGGTAAAAGGCCGAACGGAGGCGATCGCTGTTTACGAGGTGCTGGATGTGCTACCCGCCGCTACTCACCAGCTCAAGCTAAAAACCCTGGAGATCTTTGAACAGGGACTGCGTTACTATGCCTATGGTCAATTACCGGAAGCCAGGCAGTGTTTTGAGCAAATGCTGGCAATCCATCCGGCGGATAAAACAGCCCAACTGTATTTGACCCGCATCCAGCAGATGCTCAAAGAAGGACTGCCACCCAACTGGGCAGGGGTCTGGGTATTTACTCAGAAATAGGTCTGCCTCTACCAGGGCAGGCGACTGCCATCCCAGGAGAAAAACTGGCCATGGTCTTCCGGTTGCAGCCCGTTAATCACCTGCATCAGTTGGGCTACGGTGCGTTCTACGGCAAACAACTTCTGGGGCGGCACGTTTCGTTGAAAGGGCTGAGACAGATCGGTATCGGTGGTACCGGGATGCAGCAGAACCACCAGGGTTTTTGGGCTTTTGCGACTGTATTCGATCGCCGTTGTTCGGATCAACATATTTAAGGCCGCTTTAGAAGCCCGATAGCCGTACCAGCCCCCTAACTGGTTGTCGCCAATACTGCCAACTTTAGCTGAAATACTGGCAAACACACTGCGATCGGGATGCTTCAGCAAGGGTAACAGATGTTTGGCCAGCAGCACCGCTCCGATGCTATTGACCTGAAAGTAGCGCAGCAGATGATCGGCCTGGATCTGCTGCAGGCCCTTTTCTGGCTGAATTGGGCCTTCATGAAGAAACCCGACACAGTAAAGTACCAGGTGCAATCTTTGCACCTCCCGTTGAATTTGCTGCAGAGCAGAACTAATTTCGGCCTCGCTGGTAATGTCTAAACCCAGCAACCTCAGGCGATCAGGAAATTGCTCCCCCAGGGCCGTCAGGGCCGGACTGGGCTGCTGCCGATGGGTGGCATAGAGATGCCTCACCCGATCGTCCTGCAACAGATAGCGGACAAAACCCAAACCAATTCCCCGATTGGCACCGACTACCAAGGCTTGCATCGACTCGACCGTTTGAACATTACCGTTTTACCAGGAAAAATTAGATGGTTGGGGCTAAAGCAGGAGCTGATGAACTGTTGAACTCGCCTCACACTCCTGGCTGCTTGCGGCCACCGACCGATTTGGCAGTAGTCGCCGGCTTTTTGCCAGTCGTCGATTTAGCCGCAGATTTTGTTGGGGCTTTGGTGGAGGCCGTTGATCGCTTACGGGGAGCCTTCGTTGCAGCCGCAGGCTCAGCTTCGATCGGATCTGCGGTGGGTTCTGGAGTAGCCGGAAGAACCGTCTCTAAGAGAGGAATTTCGGGGAAAGCCTCTACCGACCCCTTGCCATTGGGAGAAGTTTCGGGTTCGGGAAGCGGGGCAGTTGCCTCTGGCCTGGAGGTACGGCGGGGAGCTTTCGTCGCCTTTTCTTTGGTTGCCTGCCGTTTACCGGAAGGAATGTAGTTTTTCAGGGTAGAAACTGTAATCTTAATCCCTTTACCATTCAGGATCTGAGCCAGGTCTTGATAGCTGTATCCCCTGGCCAGAGCAGCCTGCAGCTCTTCTCGCAGATGATCTACCGCTTCTCGAACCGAGAAGTCATCTTTGGTTTTTTCTGGTAGGGATTCTAAAAACTTCCGGGCCTGTTGTACAACATCTTGTTTGACCAGTGTTGCTCTGGGACGTTTACCAGTTGATTGCGCCATTAGTTGTTTGCCAACGTAGTTATGTTCTCATTCTATTTCCTGTTGGTTTTTTATGTGTTTTTTTAGCCATAGAAGTTCTGGCGTAACTGATTTTACGTTGCGATCGCGCTGATGGCCGGTTTTAATCCAGTTCAGTCAGATGTTACCAGCAGTCCGTTAAATGTCACAGGACAACTATCGAGTAGCCTACTACCAGTTATTTCTGATTAGACTGAATCCGTTGTTGTGACTGAAGAAATCAGGGTTCCTTGGTATCGATATTTTTCCCCACACCTGATCTATAGAACTCTGGGCAAGAGCAAGAAACTGTCATTCCTGACCTTCTGCCCCAGGAGTTCAGGGCGGGGGATCGGTTGGCCATGCAGGAAGATGACGATCGACCTGGCACAGGCAAAATTCCACTATTTTCGCGGCATTTCGCTCTCACCAGAGTAATGCCAGCCCCGATCGGTCCTCCTCGAATTATCTGCCCCTGGAATCCCTGACTGACGCAAGAGCCAAGGCGTTAACTTTAAAGCATTTTAATTTGCGAATTTTCTGGTGCAAATTTCTAAAATCTATCTAAAATATCAACAACCGATCTGTTTATTTTGATATGAAGCACCAGCGATCGGACAATCAGCCCAGCCTTCTCTTCATCCCACGCTGGGGCAGGTGGGACACCTCTTAAAGTCTTCAGGAGTTTTTCGCAATGCAAGATTTTCTTACCCAGGCAACGGTGGTTGCTGAATTGTTTGGTTTCGGTTATGTCGCTGGTTCTTTTGCTTTCTACACCCATAACCGGTTAAAAACCGAACCCCGCTCTAAGTTGCCAACTCGCTGGCAATCGATCGACTTTTCCGTGTCCCCCAAGGGAATGACCGATGCTGTCAGAACTACTATTGATCGAAAGCGATCGCCGGTAGAGCTACTGCGGCAGGAATGTCAAAAGGCGGGGATCAAGTGGCGTAATGCCCATGGTAAAAACAAACATCTGAAGAAAGCAGAAATGATTGCAGCCCTCGAACAACTTGAGCGATCGAGGCAGAAAGTCCAGGGACAGACAAACCCTGCTAATTCTCAGAAGCCTGCTAATTCTCAGAAGAAAGTGGCCTAGACCGTCTCTGGTATCGTCAACTTTTGAAGTCCCCGGGTAGCAATACCTGGGGATTTCATTTGAGGGCAAAAATCTCTTCACCACTCGAAGGGTGAATCCCGATCGCCCTGTCCAGATCTTGTTTTGTCGCTCCCAGCCTCAGGGCCAGGGCCAGACTTTGGATAATCTCTACGGCACCATCGCCGACCATGTGAACCCCTAAAATTCGCTCAGAATCCTGTCGATCGACCACCAATTTGACAAAGGTTTTTTCTTCAGCGCCAGTCAGGCAATACAACAGGGGGCGAAACTGGCTGCGATAGCAACCGACCCGATCGCCCAACTTTGCTCTTGCCTGGGCTTCAGACAACCCCACGGTGGCCGCCTCCGGATGGGAGGATAGGGAAATCGGCACCCACTGAAGGTCGGCCCGGTGGGACTGGCTACCAAACTCGCTGTCGGCAAAAGCCCTCCCCTGGGCAATGGCACTGGGTGTCAGAGGCATACGATCGGTACAGTCTCCGATCGCAAAAATCGCAGGTTGAGTCGTACGGCTCCATTCATCGACGGGGATAGCTCCCCGATCAGATAGCTGAATCCCCAGGGAACTTAGATTCAACGCGGCCAGGTTGGGCACCCGGCGGGCATCCATCAGCACCGTATCGCCCACCAGGGGTTCTCTATCCTGACCGGCTAAGGTCAACCAAAGCTGATCCGCCCTGGCCTCAATCTGGGTGACTTGAGTGTCAGGCAACACCTTGACTCCTCGCTGGACCAGACGGGCCTGAATCGCCTCGGCAATTTCGCCATCCAGTTCCGGCAAAATCCGGGGAGCCGCAATCACTTGAGTCACCTGGGTCCCCAGGGCATTCATGCTGCCAGCAATTTTCACTCCAATTGGATCGGCCCCCACAATAATCAGTCGTCTGGGCTGCTGGGGAGAATGGTAAAGTTGATGCCAGGTAATACTTTGTTCAATCCCCGGAAGGTCGGGCCGGTCAGGCTTTGCCCCCGTTGCAATTAAAATTTTAGTCGCCGTTAAAAGACGATCGGCCACCGTTACGGTGTGGGCATCGACAAAGCGGGCCGTCCCGGCAAATAGCTGCACCCCCGCATCTTTCAGGTGTTGGCCATGAACCTGGTTGAGTTGGTGAATATGCTGCTCTTCTGCCCTGACAAACCAGGCCCAGTCAAACCTGCGATCGCTCTCCTGCCAGCCATAGCTCGTCGCCGTCTGGGCCAGTCGCGGGAAACTGGCCGCGTAATCCAGTAACTTTTCAGGAATACAGCCGTAATTGACACAGGCCCCTCCCGGACTGCCCTGTTCGGCGATCGCCACCCTGGCTCCGTGGGAAGCGGCTCGCAGCGCCGCCGCCAAACCACCGGAACCGGCCCCAACTATCAGCAAATCATAGTCAAACAGCATTAGATTGAGCGCAATTTTTCTGATCTTAGGTAGCTTTCAAGATTGTGCCCTCTACAAACCAGCAGATATAGTCGTATTTCCAGCATCAGGGCCAGATTAGATACCCGACGGCAGACCGGTTTAATCTAATCTGGTACGGCTGTCGCTCAAGAATTTGCCCCCCTTTCGTAGTCAGAGATACAAAGCCCGGTATTAATCTAAGCGTCAATGAGGAAGATAAATCATGCCAATCAACCCTATGGATGCCTGACTCAGTGGTGAGGTTACTTGATTCAAACCGGATTCTGTTTGAGCTGCACCAGGGGAATGAAATTGCTCAGAGCTGCGCCGGTCGCCTGGAACCCGAAGCCATTGCCGGTTGCGTCACCCATGGCCTGGTTGAAAAGTTTGACTGTGCCTTTGCCCGTCTCTGGTTGTTAGAACCTGACCAGAGCCAGCTCAAATTGGTGGCTTCCGCCGGCATGTATACCCACACCAATGGGTCTTTTGCCCGGGTACCCATGGGAGCCTACAAGGTGGGCAAAATTGCCCAGAATCGGGTGGCCTTTCTGAGTAATAATCTGGCGGCAGAACCCTGGGTCGGCAATCGAGAATGGGCGATCGCCAATAATATTCGCGGATTTGCTGGCTATCCCCTGCTGGTCAAGGATCGGGTGATCGGGGTGCTGGCCATCTTCAGCCACAACACCATGGAACCAGAGTTTCTGGAAGTCTTGCAGACCCTCTGTACCATCGTGGCGATCGCCCTTGACACAGCCTGCCGTTACCAGCGAGAAAAGCAGACCTGGCAGGTGAGCAACCGCAGCCTGACCTTTAGCCACCTCTCCCTCTCCGATCAGTTAGTCAGCATTCTGACTTCGGCCCGCTTAACCCTGGTGGGTACCGAGCATCCCCTGAACTTACCGGTGACCTATGTTTTGCTACAAACCGCCGAAATCCTAAATCGTCTGGCCTGTTCTTATTGCCGTCTGATCTATACAGACAATGCTCTGGCCTTAGAGGCGATCGTGCCGACTACCTATTTGACCAGTAGCGATCCGCAGCTTGAGATTCGCGCCCTGCTGGCTGCCGTGTCCCTGCCTCTGACCTGCCTCGGGGGTACCCTGCAAACCCAGACCAATCTGCCCCAGCGAGCCATTCAGGTTTCCCTGCAAATTCCCTACAACCCCACCCCCCCCAACCTGCGGCTGCGGATCCACTGTCGCCTGCCGCTTTTGCAGGCCGCCTTCAGTCACCTGGCGGTTTTAGCAGGTTGCTTACTCTGGGAAGCCCCTGACCCGGAAGTGCCCCTGCTGACCGACGATAGCACCCAGATTGCCAGCGCCCGCCGGATTTTGTGGGTACAGCAGGATCACCAGAGTCTACCCCGAGGGGTAAAAGGAAAAGTCGATCTCACCCTGACTGCCGAACAATTGCAACAGGCAATCAGGGCGGTGATGCAGGATCAACCCTGGGGGCTGGCACCCACCGCCGGCCAGCCAACCCTGTCAGACCGGGAACTCGAAATTTTAACCCTGCTGACCCAGGGCCACCGCGATCGGGACATTGCCGATCAGTTAATCATCAGCGAAAGCACCGTCAAGTTTCACATGAATAACGTCCTGACTAAATTGCAGGTACGGACCCGCTACCAGGCGATTCACAAGGCGATCGTCCAGGGTTGGATTTAGCAGGTCGATCGCCGACCTGGCCTTATCGTTAGACCTGGAACTTCCGTAGTGAGAGATACAAACGCCTGTTTCAAGCAGCCCCTAATCTGGCAAAACATGCGAATTCAAACCCATTAGCGGCAGGAAATTTATGACCAATCATCATTCTGTCATCATTGTGGGAGGTGGTCAGGCAGGGCTGTCTATGAGTTACTGCCTGAAGGAAAGGGGAATTGACCACATCATTTTTGAAAAGAACCAGATTGGTTACGCCTGGCAAGAAAAGCGGTGGGATTCTTTTTGTCTGGTGACCCCCAACTGGCAATGTACCCTGCCCGGTTTCCCCTACTCGGGTCAAGATCCCCAGGGGTTCATGCAAAAGGATGAAATTGTCCAGTACATCCGGGACTACGCCGCCTCCTTTGCCCCCCCAATTAAGCAAGGGGTGGAGGTATTGAGTGTGCGACAATCCAGAACCCAGGGCTTATTTGACGTCACCACGACGATCGGAGAATTTACCGCCGACCAGGTGGTGATCGCCTCCGGCAGCTACCATCAGCCCAAAATTCCGCCGATCGCCGAACGCCTGCCAGCTACCATCCTGCAACTGCACTCTTCCACCTATCGCAATCCCCAGTCGTTACCGGCAGGGGCTGTGCTGGTGGTGGGTACGGGGCAATCGGGCTGCCAGATTGCCGAAGACCTGCATCGGGCAGGCAAACAGGTGCATCTCTGTGTCGGTGGGGCCCCCCGATCTCCGCGCCGCTACCGGGGCAAAGATGTGGTGGACTGGCTGGATCAGATGGGCTACTACGACCTGTCGATCGATGAACATCCCCAGAAAGAAAAGGTTCGAACCAAAGCCAACCACTATGTCACGGGCCGGGATGGGGGCCGGGAAATTGACCTGCGGCAGTTTGCCCTGGAGGGCATGCAACTCTACGGGCGCTTAAAGACGATCGGCGGCACCCAGTTAGAGTTTCACAGGGACCTGAAAACCAACCTGGACCAGGCCGATGCCATTTCAGAAAGCATCAAAAAAACGATCGATGCCTTCATCGCCAAAAATCAGATCGAAGCCCCCAGCGACCCGCCTTACCAGACGGTCTGGCAACCCTCGGAGGAGCACCTGGCCTTAGATTGTGCAACCGCCAACATTACCACGGTGATCTGGTGTACCGGGTTTCAGTCCGATTTCCGCTGGGTCGAAATTCCGGTGTTTGACGGCAAAGGCTACCCCGGCCATGAGCGGGGAGTTACCAGCATCTGGGGGCTGTACTTTCTTGGGTTGCCCTGGCTCTATACCTGGGGTTCGGGGCGTTTTTCGGGGATTGCCAGGGATGCCAATTACCTGGCCGATTACATCGTGGCCCGCAAGAAAGTCTCACAACAGAGCGAGTGGAGCGTGGTGAACGAGTTTTTACTGGGGTCGTGACCTATCGATTTAAACAGGTCGATCGCCCCTCGCCCCCGTTCCACCCACCAACGGCCGATCCGGCCTGACCTTATGACTAGACTTCGAGCTTCCGTAGTCCGAGATACAAATTTTCCATTGCAACAGAACTTAATCTGGCAACAAATTTGCAGGAGAAACCTATGCCTGAAGTGACTTTTCCCGCCCATCAGACCGGCGATTTCTTTGTCGATTACGAAGAGAAGGTGTTTCCCGATGTCAAAGCCGAACCCGGGGAAAAAGCCCTGGTCACCTTCCACACCGTTGCCTTTGAAGGCTCGATCGGGTTTGTTAACCTGTTGCAGGCCACACGCCTCCTGCGTAAGGGCTTTGAAACCTCAGTCCTGCTTTACGGGCCTGGGGTCACCCTAGGGGTACAACGGGGCTTTCCCAAACTGGGGGATGCGGCCTTTCCGGGGCATCAAAATTTTAACGACCAGCTGAGCAAATTCATGGCTGAAGGAGGCAAGGTCTATGCCTGCCGCTTTGCCCTGCAAGCCCTTTACGGCCATGGGGAACCCTCCCTGATTCCTGGGATTCGCCCGATCAACCCGCTGGATGTGCTGGATTTAGTTCTGCTGCACCGGAAGGATGGCGCCTTTATTTTAGACACCTGGACTCTATGAACTATTCCCGCATCGTCCGGGCCGCCGCCGTCCAGATCAGCCCGGTTCTATTTAGTCGAGACGGCACCACCGAAAAGGTGTTACAGGCGATCGCTAAAGCTGCCGGGGCAGGGGCGCAACTGGTGGTCTTTCCAGAAACCTTCATCCCCTACTACCCCTACTTCTCGTTTGTGCAACCACCCGTCTTAATGGGCAAAGAACACATGCGGTTGTACGAAGAGGCCGTGACGGTTCCTGGCCCGGTGACGGATGCGGTCAGTCGTGCCGCTCGTTCCTACGGCATTGTGGTAGTGCTGGGCGTGAACGAGCGAGATCATGGTTCCCTGTATAACACTCAGCTAATCTTTGATGCCGATGGCAGCCTGCTGCTGAAACGGCGCAAAATCACCCCCACTTACCACGAACGGATGGTCTGGGGGCAGGGGGATGGATCGGGTCTGAAGGTGCTGGATACGGCGATCGGCAGACTCGGTTCCCTGGCCTGCTGGGAGCATTACAACCCCCTGGCCCGGTTCGCCCTGATGGCCCAGCATGAACAGATCCACTGTGCCCAGTTTCCCGGTTCCCTGGTGGGGCAGATTTTTACCGACCAGATTGAGGTCACCATTCGCCATCACGCCCTGGAATCGGGATGTTTTGTCGTCAACGCAACGGGCTGGTTGTCTCCCGAGCAGGTCAACCAGATCACCCAGGATGAGATGCTCCAGCGGGTGCTGCGGGGAGGCTGCAACACGGCCATCATCGGCCCGGAAGGCAACCATCTCTGCCCCCCGATTACCGAGGGAGAAGGGATGGCGATCGCCGACCTGGACTTTTCCCTGATTACCAAACGCAAACGCATGATGGATTGCGTGGGTCATTACTCCCGCCCTGACCTGCTGCAACTGCAGGCCAATTTTGCCCCCCAAACCCTGCTCTCTCAAGTATCAGAGACCGTACCCGAGCTAGCGATCAGTGAACTGGCTGATCTGGCGTTGAGCGATCTGCCGACTGCAACACCTAATCCCTAACCCTTTCCCCGACCATGAATCACCAACAGTTAATTACAGAACTTCAGTCTGCCGGACTGAAGCTGATTGACCATGAAACCGGAGTCTCCGGGCGCAAGGGCGGGGCAGGGCCATCGGATCACAAGGCGATCACCGTGGCTGGCACAACGGTCATGGTGCCAGTCTTTAATCAGGCTTCGGCCCACTCTCCCTTTGCCGTCAAGTCAAATACTGCCACGGGTCAGATGGTTCTGGAGCGGGCAGGCAAAGCGATTGCGGCGATCGAATTCCCTGACCAGCCCCGGTTTTATAGCCTGACCACCGCCGATGGCATCCCTTACTGGAAAATTGCCCTGCTCCACGGTCGGGATGTCTTAGCCACCACGGTTTCCCAGACCTGTGTACGCTACAACGATCGGGCCACCTCCTGTCAGTTTTGCAGCATTGGGCAATCCCTGGCTACAGGCCGGACGATTGCCCGCAAAACTCCGGCCCAACTGGCAGAAGTCGCGGAAGCTGCTGTCCGCCTGGATGGGGTGAAGCACATGGTAATGACAACGGGAACCCCTTCTACCGGCGATCGGGGAGCCGCCTACCTGACGGAATGCGCCCGGGGCGTAAAATCCAGGGTCAATATCCCGATTCAGGCCCAGTGCGAACCCCCGGACGACTTTAGCTGGTTTACCCGAATGCAGGCGGCCGGTGTAGACAGTCTGGGTATGCACCTGGAAGCCGCCGACCCGGAAGTGCGGGCCAGGATTATGCCCGGTAAGGCCTCCGTACCTCTGGACTATTACTTTGAAGCCTTTGCCGCCGCCGTGCAGGTGTTTGGCCGGGGACAGGTGAGTACTTACCTGCTGGCGGGGTTGGGAGACAGCCTGACGACCCTGCTGGATATGTGCGATCGCCTGATTCAGATCGGGGTCTACCCCTTTGTTGTGCCATTTGTGCCGATCGCCGGGACTCCCCTGGAAAACCATCCGGCCCCCCAGAAAGAATTCATGGTCAGTCTCTACCAGCAGGTGGGTCAGCGGTTACAGCAGGCGGGACTGTCTTCTGCCAGCATTAAGGCCGGTTGTGCCAAGTGTGGTGCCTGTTCAGCAATTTCTCAATTTGAAGCGTAATCACAACCATGGCCTATCAATTCAAATTAGCAACGGACAGCAACGAGATTAATGACTACTTCGCCCTGCGGCGATCGATCTTTGCCGAAGAGCAACAACTCTTCCAGGGCGATGATACTGACGACATTGATCAATACGCCTACCCGATCGTAGCGATTGCCCCAGAAACCAAACAGGTAGTCGGAGTTGTCAGAATTTACGAAATCGAACCCGGCCTCTGGTATGGCGGCCGTCTGGGAACCCACCCCGACTACCGCAGAGGCTGGCAAATCGGCAAAGGGTTGATCCATAAAGCGGTTACCACGGCCAATACCTGGGGCTGTCAGCAGTTTTTGGCCACGGTACAGATGCAAAACGTCCGGTTTTTTCAACGCCTGCACTGGCAATCGTTGCAGGAAATTATGATCTGCGATCGACCCCACCACCTGATGCAGGCAGACCTCACCTTTTATCCCGCTGGCAATGAACCCCGTCCCGCCTTCCACTTCCAGGGCAGAGAGGCTTCCTGATGCTGACTGCCCTCTGCCAGGGTCTGCGAGCGTCCCTTGGTCTGCTGCACAAGCAGGATATTCAAACCGCAGCCCAGGCCCTCAAAGTTGCAGACACCTGGAACCAGGCCAAGGTTCTGGCGGGAGATGACTGCGCTGCAATTCCCGATGGAGATGGCTACCTGCTGCTGGCGGCAGAAGGGATGTTACCCCAGTTTGTCGAAACCGACCCCTGGTTTGCCGGTTGGTCTGCCGTCATGGTCAATGTCAGTGACATTTACGCCATGGGAGGCCGCCCGATCGCCATTGTCGATACCCTCTGGAGCCAATCGACGGCCACGGCCCAGGCCCTCTGGCAGGGAATGCAGGCGGCAGCTCAGACCTATAATGTCCCGATCGTGGGAGGTCATACCAACTGCCACAGCACCTACGATGGCCTATCCGTCGCAATCTTAGGCAGAGCAACGACTCTGATCAGCAGCTTTGCGGCCCAACCGGGAGATTGCCTGCTGGTAGCGACCGACTTTCGGGGGAAACTCCACCCCCACTATCCGTTCTGGAATGCTGCCACCACCGCCGACCCGGTACACCTGCGCCAACAACTGGCGATTCTGCCAGAGTTAGCCGAAACGGGCCTCTGTCAGGCCGGGAAAGATATCAGCAATGGGGGGATTGTAGGCACCCTGTTGATGCTGCTGGAAACCTCCGGTTGTGGGGCAACGCTCGATCTGGATCGGGTGCCCTGCCCGACAGGATTATCCCTGGAGCAATGGCTGGTGAGTTTTCCCAGTTTCGGTTTTTTGTTAAGTGTCCGGCCCGACAGGGTAGAGGCGGTGCGATCGCAGTTTCAGCAGCAGGAGTTGGTTTGTGAGGTGGTGGGAGAGGTGGAATCAGGGCTGGAGTTGGTGTTGCGATCGGGAAATGAGGCGATAGTTTTTTGGGATCTGGCGGAGCAGGAGTTTACGGGGTTTCGGGGGTAGTTTTATTCAGGCAAAAACCCGGATCCGGGGGCCTTCCCCCCGGGCCCCCGCTGCTTGGGGGCCTAACTCCCCCAAACCCCCCGAATAAGAGTCCTGGGGCTGCGCTTATCGTCTAACTGTGGGGCGTTGTAAGGGGCGATCGTGATTTAGTAGCCCAAAATAGTGCTCAAGAGCAGCTTTCACTGACAGTGAAAGGGCAGCAGAAAAGAAAGCAAGACAAAAACTAACAACCTATCCCAATCCCCTTCAATTCCCTTGCTACCCCACCAATGCGAAGCGCGCTCACCAACTCACAATCAATCCCTTCGGAGGGGGTTTGGGGGAAGCGCCGTCCCCCAAGTTCGGGGGTTTGGGGGCCGCCCCCCAAGGTTCGGATTTAGCAAGCAATCCTCTATCCCAAAACCCCGCCCCGTGAAAAACCCCGCCCCCGAAAATCCCCAAACCATCGCCCTCTTCACCTACTCCACCAAACCCCGTGGCAGCGTCATCCACACCCTCGAACTCGCCCAGGCTCTCCACAACCTCGGCCATCAGGTTTGTGTTTATGCCCTCGACAAAGACGGTAAAGGCTTCGACTTTCCCCTCCTCTGTAAAGTTCAACTGGTACCAGCCCAACCCGCCCCCGCAGATATCGAACACCTGCTACCCCAGCGAATTCAAGAACTGGTCGATTACCTCACTGGCTCCCCCCTGACCTACGATTACTACCACGCTCAGGACTGCCTGACTGCCAACGCCCTGGCCATTCTGAAACAGCGCCAGCAAATTCCCCACTTTATCCGCACTGTGCACCACATCGAAGACTACAGTAGCCCTTACCTGCAACAATGCCAGGATCGATCGATCCGGGAAGCCGACCTCTGTTTCTGCGTCAGCGATCGCTGGCAAAAAGCCCTGCACCAGGAGTATAAAATTCATGCTCCCCGCGTCCTGAACGGCATTAACCTTCAACGGTTTTCTCCAGAACCAGAGAGCCGAGAAACACAATTGAGAACCCAATGGAATTTACAGGGTTCTCCCATTTTTTTAACCATCGGCGGCATTGAACCGCGCAAGAACTCCCTCCGCCTGCTGCAAGCCTTTTACCAGATTCTCCAGAGCCATCCCCGGGCACAATTAATCATTGCCGGTGGTGCCACCCTGTTCGACTACCAGTCTTACCGTGATAAATTCTTCACCCTGGCCGCCAAACTAGAGCTGGAAATCGGCTCCTCCCTGATCCTGCCGGGAGTGATCACCGACTCCGATCTACCGGCCCTGTACCGGTTGGCCGATGCCTTCCTGTTTCCCTCCCTGAAAGAAGGTTGGGGCATGGTGGTGCTGGAAGCGATCGCCTCGGGTTTACCGGTAATTACCTCCAACCAGCCACCCCTGACCGAATTTCTCTCAGAAGGCCAGGGGCTATTTGTCGATCCAGAGTCTCCCAGTGAGATTGCTGCCGCCATGGCAAAAGTGCTGCAACCTGACCTGGCACAATCCCTGGTCAACCGGAGCCAAACTGTACTCTCCCAATACACCTGGGAAGCTTCGGCTCAACTACACTTAGACTATTACCAGCAACTTCGTTGAAATAAACCGACCCTATCCTTCACCGACCTTCTATGCCCGAAATCCGTTTTCAAATTCAATGGCCCGACCATTCCCAGGAAGTGTGCTATTCTCCTTCCCTGATTGTCAAAGAGTACTTCACCCCCAATCAGGATTATGACCTGGATGATTTTGTCCAGCGATCGCAAACCGCCCTGACAATTGCCAGCGATCGGGTCAAGGCCAAATATGGTAGACCCTGTGGCTTAGCTCTGGGGCAAATTCAAACCCTGATCGAGCGGGCCAGACAATACCAGTCCCTCCCCACACCCCGGGTAAAATTTATCCAGTTTATTGAATAAAGTAGCCCAACAAGTTAGACAAGCTATCGATAGGTTGAGCGAAAATTTAACGACCGCCGCCTCTTGCTACCAAACAGGTGAGCATAAACATAGGAAAACTCACAACCAATTAAAAAAATCTGACAGGTGAGATAGATCCACAATAGTAAGATCATCGCTCCACCAATTGCCCCATAGGAAACAAAGCGACTACCGATCGAGATCACACTATTACTGACTAACCATTGCAACCCAATCAAAGAAGCAGCAGTTAACCCAGCCCCCAACCAGATATCGCCCCAGGCCACTCGATCGGAAGGTAACACTTTAAATAAAACGCAGATCACTAAAGCCAATAGCAAAAAGGAAGAACTCCACTGCATTCCATCAGTTAATAGAATCTGATCAATCTGAATAAAAGGAATCACCGTCTGGAACGCTTCAACAAACTCAAGCACTGCTTTTACGACTATCTTCATGGTCAGAGACAACAACAACAGAGAAGCCGTACCTAATACCAACAAAAATGCCGCCAATCGGTTTAACAGGTAAGACAACACCGTTTGCCGCAGGACTCCCTGCTGGACCGTCTGGTTGTTAAACCGCCAGATTTTATCAACCGACATACTTAAAACCGCAAACACCGTACTGGCGGTATAGAGGAGCAAAGCAAAACCAACAATTCCGGCCCCGGCACTGCTCTGGTTGAGCGCAATCAGGGTTCCTTCTACGATATCATAGGCGGCGGCGGGCAGGTAGTCATTACCCACTTCGTGCAACTGCTGAAACATCGCGGTGTTTGGCCCGATCAACCAACCCACCAGACTGAGTACCACCAGCAGCAACGGAAACAGCGAAAACAGCGCATAGTAGGACAGGGCCGCAGCCATACTGGAGCAATCATCCTGTTGCCACTTCAAACCCGTCCGAACTACCAGTTGCACTGGCAATAAGGGCAAAAAATAGGAACGAAGATAGGGAAGCATAGAGTTAGAGTTGGGGGGCTACACCATCATGCTTTAGGTGGATTCTAGCCCCTTCCGCCCCCAAAAAAGCCTTTACTATGCCAGGGACTAAACTGTTAACTGAGAAGCCCCACTGAATCTAAAGAGGAAAATTCTAAAGAGGAAAATAAAGCCTGACTGAAGATAGAGAACCCCGCACCCTTTCCCTTACCAGCGGCTTAAGCTGAAATGCCGGTAGAAAAAGTAGACTGAACTCTGACGATCGCCACCGTTGTAAAAATTGCTGTATGCGACGAACCTGATCCTATGGAAGACGCAGCCTTCGTTTTTTTCATCGCCTTTGGTTGCCTCTGGGTATTGATGGGGGCGGTAGGACTGATCGCGCTCCTCAAAGCCGATGGTCAACCGATTCGGTTGGGTAAGTGGGGATTGGTCGTTGCTCTACCGATCGTCATTCCGTTAGTGATTGCCCTGACGGTTGCGGCCCTGGCCTATCGTAGCTAGACCGGCCATAAACCAGAAATTGAGCTACTCCCAGGAACAACCTCCCCAGCCTCTAATCTTTTTTCTTGAAGCTTAGCAGTTTACACTGGCATAGCAGTCACAATCCGTGGCAGGTTGCCTCCTTTAAGCCTGATTTCAATCGCTATGACATCTACAGTGCTCGATCGCTTCTGGGAAGTTTTAGGATGGGTTCTTTCCCTGAATGGCGAAGTCTTTCGGCAGGCCATTATCCTTCCCGGGACAGTTACCCTGGCGACACTGATTGTGATAATGGCCGGGTTTTCCCAGGCGATCGCCCAGAGCATCATTCTATTTATCAATCAGGTTAAACCCGGACGCTTTGTTTTGAGTTTGCTGGTAAATGCCCTGCTGTTTGCCGCTGGCTTTTGCTTTCTGGTATTTAGCACCTGGTTCGTCATGCTATTGGCTCCCTGGGTGAAGGCTCCCTTTGCAACGCTATTTATTGTCCTGGGATTGAGCTACGCCCCATTACTGTTCAGCTTTTTGGGCGCTCTACCCCATCTCGGCTATCCCCTGCTGAACCTGCTGGCCATCTGGAACCTGCTGGCCATGGTAGTGGGGGTGGCCGCAGCCACAGGCATTCGGTTGGGTTCGGCCTTTGGCTATGTGGTGATTGGCTGGGTCTTCTTGCAGATATTACAACAAACCCTGGGCCGTTCGATCGCCCGGTTGGGTCAGTGGCTGGCCAATCGGGCAGCGGGGGTAGAACTGGCTACCGATCCCTTTGAATTACGATCGGTGTATCAGGAACGGGTACAGCAAACCTCCGCAGCCTGGCGGGATGACCTGCGACAACGGATTGTCAGTGTCCGGCAGAGCAACCCGATACAGCAGACAGACAACCAGCAGACAGACAACCCTGGGGCAGAATTGACCAGGGAGTTTTCCACCCTGGCCAGTCCCCCGATCTCAGATAAAAAGCCTGGTATGGGTAGAACTGTCAGAACCATCCTGGGTCTGCTGGGAATGGCCCTGCTGACGATGCTGGTGGTAATTTTTTTGCAACCGTTACGGGAATGGTGGTTCGGCTGGTATGACAATTTAAGGGGGCTGTCCCGGTTGCTGTTTGATCTGTTCTGGATCAGCCTCATTGCGATCGTCGTGGCGGGGCTGCTGGCCCCCCTGGAAAGCCTGGGCTGGTGGGCCGGCTGGTACGAAGATGAAGTCGATACCACAGTCAACCTGGGTGAATTACAGGAACCGATCGACGATGCTGAAAAGGTTTCCCGTTATCTGGTCTACCTGGATGGCATCTGTCAGTCTGATTTCAAGTATCTGCCGGATGTGGAGGAATTTTTAGATACCCTGGGACCCAGCCTGCCTGAAGGCATGGCCTTGATTCGGGGATTGATGGTCTACTCGGTCTTAAACAATCCCCTGGATGAAGACCGCCCCCTGGCCTTTCTCTGGAAACTCGCCGATCGCAATCGTTACGCCAACCCCGCCGACCTGCTGGGCTACCTGATCAACCTGCGGAACGTGATCATGGTTGCCGTTTCGGCGGATAAACGCTATGGCCCTCTGTACAACCAGGGAATTGCCCAGGTGGTCTACAACAGCCTGATCAAAAACGGCTATCAACCAGGCAGTGGCACACCGGTCACCCTGATTGGCTACAGTGGTGGTGGCCAGATGGCGGCAGCTTCTGCCCCCTACCTGCAGCGAGCCCTGAGGGCACCGGTGGATCTGATTTCGTTAGGTGGAGTGTTCAGCGCTAACAACAACTTTTTAGTGCTAGAGCACCTCTATCACCTGCATGGCGGCAAAGATGCCGTAGAGCGCCTCGGCCCCCTGATGTTTCCCGGCCGCTGGAAGGTATTTGCCCTGTCTTACTGGAACCGGGCCAAACGGCGGGGCAAAGTTTCTCTAATTGATATGGATCCCGCCGTCGGCCATCAAATTCCCGGGGGGATTTTAGACCCCAACTTTATTCTGGCGGATGGCCGCAGTTCGCTGCAGCAAACGATCGATGCGATCAATACAATCTTGCGGGGAGACTTTTTAGCTCAAGAAGACCTGAGTTCTATCAAGCTCAGCCACTACGAACTGTATATGCAGGCGGCCTTTAATCGGCCCGATGCCTACCCGATTCAGCAATCCCTGGCAGCGGAGCTATACCAGCCGATCGGGGAGTGGATGGGACGATTAATTTTACCCCCCAAGGAAGAGCGGCAACAGGTCAGAGGTTGCCTGTTTCAGGTCTACCATGCCAGTCCGGAGCATCGCCACCTGATCGGTCAGATTGTCAAGCTGCGCTGGAGCCGCATCCCGGCCTTAGAAAAACTGGTGGCAGCGGTGACACAAGATATTCACTTCAGTGCCGAAGCCTCTTACACCAGCAAACACGGTGGCCTGGTTCACCCCGATCGGCTGAACCACTGGCTCCAGGTCAACCCCCTGGAATCTTTGGCCGGAGCCAGGACGGAAGATGACCTGGTGGTGATGCTGGAGCAACCCGTCGAAGTCGAAGCAGACGGTCTGTATATTCGCAGCACCCCGATCCAGATTACGGGTCGTTATCAGGCTCTGGTCAGGATGGTGGAAGCTCTCTCCCCCGAGGAGTTTCGGGTGGTTCACTTTAACCGCCGATCGCGGCAGTTTGATGGCCCCCAGGAGGTAGTCCGGATGCCCCAGGTCGTCCTGGCGGAAGCCTACGGTAGTTATCCTTCCACCGCCCAGGGCATTGAGCAATCGCCCTTAAACGAAACCGGCTGGTACCTCTACGGCACCCAGAACCACCAGGGCCAGTTTGTCGTGCAAGCCCTGGGACCCCGCGCCCTGTTTCGCCTGCAACCGGAGGAAGTAATTTTTGGCAGCAAAGCCTCCTACAACTACGTGCGTCATCGGGTCTGGGCCGATCCGATCGCCCAGAAAGGCAAGATTTCTTCGGTTCTCTGTACGCCCCGATCGGGGGAAACCAGCGATGCCCTTCAGACTGCCATCGATGACTGGCAAGCAGGCGATCGGGCCTTACTGATGCATGTCTATGGCGGCATTGGGGGCAACCAGGCAGAACCCGCCGCGACCGCACCGATTTTCTTTGGTCACTTTGCCTACGGCATAGCCGAGGTGGTGCGCGATCCCTTAAGTGGCGACCTGAAGTTTGACCTGCGCTACCACCAGGTCTATACCCATAATACCGATGGTCTGATTGCCGGTACCCTGCACTGGTCGCGCTACCTGGGCGATCGCCAGTTTGGTTGGCTGGGCAACCGCCCGGTGGCCGACTTTTTGATCCGCCATCCGGCTTTCACAGAACCCTTTGATAGCAGTGGGCAGGGAAACTCAGCCCTGGACTATATGCTGATCCAGTTGCAGGTCATGACCGCCCGTTACCGCACCGGCGACGGGACAGGCGGCACCTATGTTGGCCCCGCCAATAATTGCGCCCAGGACTCTAACCAGGTGTTGTTTGCCAGTATGCGCCAGATGGAACAGGAAATTCGCGAAAGTGCCGCCGCCCTGCAGCAGTGGGCGGCAGAAAACCCGGAGCAGGGCCGCCGGTTTGAACAACTGGTGCGGTTGGGGCGAGATCTGAAACAGCAACTCCAACCCTGGGGTGGCCCCAGATCCGTCTGGGAACGGAATGAGCTGAGGTTAGGCAGCACCCTGGAAGACCAGCCGATCGCCAATCTGATCTCGGGGCTGGCCAGCTGGCGTACCCTGTTGCCCCGGTTGGCCAGTGAAACCGTCGCCCATACCTTTCTCAAGCATGGAGCCACGATCTGGGTGCTGCGAACCAACCAGGTCGGTGGCCATAACCCCAATATCGAACCCGTTGTGCCGACGGCCATCCCCTTTCTCAACCGTTCCCTTTAAGCCAGGAGAGCCGATCGCCGTCACCTCCCAGCCATCCCGGATGAATCTTCGGAGGGAGGTAGTTTTTGTCATGGCTATAGACACTGAATAGGTCCGCTGGCGCGAAGCCCCTTCGCCCATTCAGGAGGTGAAGCCATGCCCGTTAACATGAATGTCTTAACCCGGGTTTCCGATGTGATCTGGGAGATTCCGGTTTCTTATAAGGAAGGCATGCGGGTGCCCGCCAGAATTTATGGCACCGAAAAATTGATCCGTGACCTGGATGAAGCGGTCTACGACCAGATCACCAATGTTGCCACCCTCCCCGGCATCACCAAATATGCCCTCTGCATGCCCGATGGCCACTTTGGCTACGGCTTCCCGATCGGAGGGGTGGCTGCGATGGATGTGGATCGGGGCGGAGTGATTTCCCCCGGTGGGATTGGCTTTGACATCAACTGCGGCATGCGCCTGGTGACCACCAACCTGGACTACAAGGAAGTCAAACCCCATATTAAACAACTGGTCGATAAGTTGTATGAGCGGGTGCCAGCGGGAGTGGGCAGTAGCGGCTTTGTCAAACTCTCTCGCAATGAGTTTCGTAAGGTGGTGGAGCAGGGTGCCCAGTGGTGTGTGCGTAACGGCTACGGCTGGGAAGCAGACCTGGAACTGATGGAAGAGCAGGGTTGCCTGGCGGGAGCCGATGCCAGCAAGATCAGCGAGAAGGCGATCGACCGGGGGGTGCATCAGATCGGCACCCTGGGATCGGGAAATCATTACCTGGAAATTCAGGTAGCTAAACGGGAACATATTTTTGACAAGAACCTGGCAAAAGCCATGGGCATCACCCATCCGGATCAGGTGGTGGTGATGTTTCACTGCGGCAGCCGCGGCTTTGGCCATCAGGTAGCGACGGATTACCTGCAGAGTTTTCTCAAAGTAATGGAAAGTAAGTACGGCATCAAGATTCTGGATCGGGAACTGGCCTGCGCCCCCTTTCATTCCCCGGAAGGTCAGGCTTACTTCGCGGCCATGCAATGCGGCATCAATATGTCCTTCGCCAATCGCCAGGTGATTCTGCACCGGATTCGCGAGGTGTTTTCTCAAGTGTTTGACCGATCGCCGGAAGACCTGGGGATGCACATGGTCTACGACGTTGCCCACAATACGGCCAAACTGGAACAGCATAGCGTGGATGGGCAGGAGCGATCGCTGCTGGTGCACCGCAAGGGAGCCACCCGCGCCTTTGGCCCCGGACTGCCAGATCTGCCCTTCCGCTATCAGGAAACCGGCCAGCCCGTAATTATCGGGGGCAGCATGGAAACGGGATCGTACCTGCTGGCGGGAGTGGCCTCCGGCGATCAGACTTTTTACAGTACCGCCCATGGCAGTGGCCGCACCATGAGTCGCACCAAGGCCCGAAAAACCTGGCAGGGTCAGCAACTCCAGAAGGAAATGCAACAGAAGGGTATCTATGTCCGCAGTACCTCCCATGCCGGACTGGCAGAAGAAGCGGGGGGAGCCTACAAGGATGTAGATGAGGTAATCGAAGCCGCGGAACTGGCCGGGATCAGCCAGCGGGTGGTGCGGTTAACTCCGATCGGCAATGTCAAGGGGTAAGCCATGGCAGGACGCACTCCAATTACGGTGATTACCGGCCCCCTGGGCAGTGGCAAAACCACCCTGCTACGCCATATTTTGACCGTTGTGCCCCAGAAAATAGCTATTTTGATGAACGAGTTTGGGGAGATCGCGATCGATGCCAAAATTCTCCAGGGCAAGAACGTGGAGATGGCCGATCTGGGCGGTGGCTGCGTCTGCTGTTCCTTGCTCGGAGAGTTTGAAGCCGCCGTGGATGAGATTCTTGCCAGTGTGCAGCCCGATTACCTGGTGGTGGAAACCACTGGCGTGGCAGAGCCCGATGCCCTGGTGTTTGATATTCAGGAAAGTCTGCCCCAGGTTCGGCTGGATGGTGTCATCACCGTGATTGATGCCGATGGCCTGGTGCAGTATCCCCAGGTGGGCCACACCAGCCGGATTCAAATCGAGTCGGCGGATATTCTGCTGTTAAACAAGATCGATCTGGTTTCTCAACCGGAATTGGCAAGAATTCACGAAAAACTCCAGGGATTGAACCCGCTGGCCGCAATTATTCCGACCCGACGCTGCCAGATTGACCCCGACCTGTTGTTTGGCCTTGGGCGAGATCGTTTACAACCATCCCCCCACCATCACCATCAGCCCGAGTTTGAGTCCTTTAGCTACCGATCTGAGAAGCCCTGCGATCGCACCTGTTTTACCGAGTTCGCCGATTCCCTCAGTTCTCAGGTCTATCGGGCCAAAGGATTTGTCCAGTTTTTTGAAGGCCCACACCTGTTTAATTTCGTGGCCGGTCGCTGGGATTTGGAACCCTTTGAAGCACCGACCACAGAACTGGTTTTCATTGGCAAACAGATCACCCAGCAGCAATCAGTGATTGTTGCCCAACTGCAGTCCTGTGAACAACAGTAGACACCATGCCCTACGAATTTCTGGAAGATTTTGCCACGGCTGACATCGCGTTCCATGCCTGGGGCAGGGATTTAGAAGCGGTCTTCAAAGCCGCTGGAGACGCGGTGATCAACACCATGATTGACAATCTGGAGGCGATCGCCCTGAGCGAAACCCGCCACTTTGAGCTAGAAAACGATCAGCTGGACTTGTTGCTATTTAACTTTTTGCAGGAATTCGTTTACTACAAAGATAGCGAACTACTATTGTTACGAGCCCAGCAGGTGGAAATTAATCAAACAGAATCGACCTATCATCTGACAAGCATCACTCAAGGAGAACGATTAGATGACGATCGCCATCACCAGCGAGTCGATGTCAAAGCGGTGACGCTGCACCAGTTTAAACTGGAAGAAACTGAGAATGGTTGGATGGCCCAGGTGATTTTGGATATTTAAGATGCTGCATATCGATGGTTCCTACGGCGAAGGTGGAGGTCAGATCCTGCGCACCAGCTTGAGTCTGGCGGCCATTACCGGGCAACCCATCCGCATCGATCGTATCCGGGCGGGGCGAGCCAAACCGGGACTGGCGATTCAGCATTTAACCGGGGTGAGAGCCATGGCCCAACTCTGTCAGGCCCAACTAACGGGGGATTTTGTCGGTTCCACCCATCTGGAATTTGTGCCGACTCAGCCGGTACAGGCCGGGGTATATAACTTTGATGTGGCCCAAACCACCGGAGCCGGTTCCGCCGGAGCCGTCAGCCTGATCCTGCAAACAGTGCTGCTGCCCCTGGCCCTCACTACCGGTGAGTCGAAGGTGATCCTCAAAGGGGGAACCTTTGTGCCCTGGAGCCCACCCGCTTCCTACATTGAGCAGGTCTACCTCCCCCTGTTGCAGCCTATGGGTGTGCAGGCAACCCTGCAGATTCCGGCCTGGGGCTGGTACCCGCGCGGCGGCGGTGAACTGGCCCTGCAAATTCAGGGGAATGGGGCTGGCCCTGGCAGCCTGCAGCCGCTGCAAATCCTGGAACGGGGCAACCTGCGGCAGATCAGAGGGCTGGCGATCGTCACCGAGTTACCATCCCATATTCCGCAACGGATGGCCAGTCGAGCCGAAAATTTGCTGACCCAGGCCGGGCTCAAGGCTCAGATTCAACCCCGCCGGGAACGGGGCATAGGGCCGGGGGCCGGGCTGTTTCTGATGGCCGAGTATGAGCAGAGCCGCACCGGCTTTGGGGCCGTCGGCAAACTCGGGCTCCCGGCTGAAGAGGTGGCGGCGATCGCCTGCCAGGAGTTTTTAGAGTTCCACCACCAGGAAGCTCCGGTGGATCCACACCTGGCCGATCAGTTACTCTTACCGGCGGCTCTGGCAGCGGCTCCCACTCAGTATCGCGCCGTAGAAATCAGCCTGCACCTGCGGACCAATGCCTGGGTGATTGAGCAGTTTGGTCTGGCGACCACCACGATCGCTGAAGATACCGGGGTAGTTACGGTCACACCCACCGGACAAGCGTAAATCCTTCTTCTGGGCCAGTCTGCTCAGACCATCTCGATGGTAGTCTCTCGGCAGGAGGGTATTATGATTCCACGGCAACTGTCACGCCGACGACTGATCCAGCTGTTAGTCGGGGCTGGATTCCTGACCCTACCGGGTTGTGACCCACGAAGGCAAGCCATGGTAACGCTCTACACCTTTGGAGACTCAATTTTAGACTGCGGCCGCTACAACGAGTTTGGCGTACATCCGGGGCAACTGCTGGTTCAAAATGACGATCGCCTGTTTCCCGAATTTCAGGGTCAGGATCTCAGTTCCCGCGGCCCGGCCCGTCTGGAACATCGGGCCAGGGACGGAGCAACGGTGCAGGATCTGCCTGGCCAGGCCCGGGGGTTACGGGTAGAAGGTAACGCGATCGGCCTGATTACCGTAGGAGGTAATGATCTGCTCGTGGGTTTGATTCAGGACAAAGGGCCAGGAATCGCCGCCTTTGCTACAGCCCTGGATCGGTTTATCAGCCAACTACCGATTCGCCCGGTATTTCTGGGCAGTGTCTACGACCCAACCCTGGGGGATGATCGGCGCAATTTTTCTGGAGTTGAACCGGCGATCGCCCGTCAGAACCTGCAACGGATGAATCGATCGATTCAGGAAATTGCCAAGCGCTACGGGCAATTCGTCGATCTCCACAGCCATTTTCTCAGGGGCGATCCTTCCTGGTTTACCGCCACCATCGAACCCAGCCTGCAGGGAGCGTCGGAAGTGCGGCGGGCCTTTTTGCCCCAGGTGTTTGCAAGTCTTTAAACCCAGCCAAAATTTCCGGCAAATAAAATTCTGATCCCAGGGCTTAAGTTCCCTGCTTAACCTTCTATAAGGACTGGTCAGGATGGAAGCCCAATGTCAGGATTTTATCCAGTTCCAGAAGCACAATATCTTGCAATCAGCTATACCAGCGATCGGGCTGCGGAGCTTGAGAAACAACCATGAATTTAGCCATGACCATGCACCCCGCCAGAACCATCAACGAGTTTAGGGGAGACATTTTAATCGTCGATGACACCTTAGAAAATATTCGCTTTTTATCTGATTTTTTAACCCAGCAACAGTATCAGGTACGCAAGGCAATCAGCGGACAGGCGGCCTTGATGGCCGCTAAAACCAGCCCGCCGGATCTGATCTTGTTAGATGTCAATATGCCGGGAATGACAGGCTACGAAGTCTGCCAGCAATTAAAGCAAGACCCCCGAACTGACTCAATCCCAATCATTTTTTTGAGTGCGGGCAATGACTTAGAAGACAAGATCCGGGCCTTTCAGAGTGGAGCCAAAGACTACATTACCAAACCCTTTCAGTTAGAAGAAGTGTTAGCCCGAGTGCAAACCCAACTGACGATCGGGCAACTCCAGAAGCAGTTAGAAGCCCAAAACGCCCAACTCAACCAGACCCTGGAATCTTTAAAGAGAGCCCAGGAAAGTCTCGTGCAACAGGAAAAGATGGCCACCTTGAGAAAGGTCGTGGCCGGGGTGGCCCATGAAATTAACAACCCTTTGGGATTTATTGCGAGTAATATCAAACCGGCTCAAGAATATATCCATTACCTGACCGATGTACTCAACCTGTATCAACAAAAGTATGGCGACTCAGACCCCGAGATTCAGGCCCTGTTAGCAGATAATGATCTCAACTTTGTGATTCGTGACCTGGACAATATTTTGACCTCCATGGGCACAGGGGCCAGCCGAATTCGCACGGTAGTTTTAGCCCTGCGGATTTTTACCCGTCTGGATGAGTCCGGGGTGAAACCGATCGCCATTCAGGAGAGTATCGAAAGTGCCCTGGCCATGCTGCAGCATCGGTTGCAGCTAAACCAGCATGGAAAGGTGATCCAGATCTCCAGAGACTACGATACCTTACCTCCGATCGCCGGTCATGCCGCCCAACTGAATCAGGTGATGTTTCATCTATTCAACAATGCGATCGATGCAATCACCGAACGAATCAGCCAAAATCCTGACGAGCAGATCTCTCCAGAAATTGCGATTACCACCCAGGCAGAACAAACCCATATCAGTATCAGGATTCGGGATAATGGCATTGGCATTCCGGCAGAGCAGCAAGCCCTGATCTTTGAACCCTTTTTTACGACCAAGGCTGCGGGTCAGGGAATCGGCCTGGGGTTAGCCACCAGCCGCCGGATTATCGAAGAGATGCACAGCGGCCAACTACTCTGTAGCTCTAAGAACGAGGTTGGGACAGAATTTGTGATTCACCTGCCGCTTCACTCCCCCAGTCAGGCTGATTAATCTATTTCAGAGCAACCGGTAGTTACAGGTTCCGACCGAACTTTAAGCCAGTAATTTAACGCGGGAAAAGAGAAAGTTATCTGAGACCAGAATAACCCCTGTAAGATCATCTAGGCATCGGCAAGAAATCGCAGCCCCGTTTCCCAGGAGATCGGGTCAGCCTGACTCGCCCAGGATGATTCGGTTTTCTCTGCGGATTTTCGCCATAATCGAATCTAGTCCAGCCTGGTTAGCATTTGCGTGTGATTTCCCAGAACGGTTTCTCTGAACAACCCCAACCCCCTAAGCGGCGCAGGGGTATTGTCCTCAATGCCCAGGGCTGGCAACGGTTACAGGCCGCAGAACTGCTATCGGCCGCCCGGGAAAATGGAGGGAGCGCCTATACTCTAGAACAGTTGAGCGATCGCACCGGTTTGAGTACCAAGACCCTGGCCAAAGTCCGCCACCGGCAGCACCCCGTAGACCAGCCCACCCTGGAAGCGTACTTCAGTGCTTTCAACTTAACCCTGGGAGTCGATGACTATCACAGCCAGGAATCATCCCCTGAGACTTCTACGGCGGTGCTCACCGGATTATTGCAGGCTCCCCTGAAGGGGCAGCTATCCGTTGATTCCCCGTTTTATATCTACCGCCCCCCCACAGAAAGGCTGCTGAGCCGGGAGATTTTTCAGCCTGCGGCCCTGATTCGGATTCAGGCTCCCCGCCAGTTTGGTAAGACTTCGTTAATTACCCAGGGGTTGACCCTGGCCCGGGATCAGGGCCTGCACACCGCCGTGGTCAGCCTGCAACTGACCGATCGCAGCGTTTTAGGCAACTTAAGCCAGTTTTTGCAATGGCTATGCCTGGTAGTCGGCAAAAGTTTAGGTCTGCCCAATCGACTGGACGAATTTTGGAGCCCGATTTTTGGCAGCAACTATAGCTGTACCGATTATTTTGAGAGCTATTTATTGACGGCGATCGACAGCCCCCTGCTGCTGATTTTAGATGAGGTGAATGTGTTATTCAGCTATCCCGAAGTGGCGACGGACTTCTTTGGGCTGCTGCGGGCCTGGCATGAGCGATCCCGTCATAGCACCGATGACAGCCAGGTATGGCAAAGGCTGCGTCTGGTGATTGTCCACTCTACCAATGTGTTTCTGCCGCTGAATGTGCATCAATCACCCTTTAATGTCGGGCTGCTGATTCAATTGTCTCCCTTCACCCAGGCCCAGGTCGAAGAATTGGCCCTGCGCTATGGGCTAACTCCGGCAGAGCAATACGCGATCGCCCTGGTTCGGCTACTGGGGGGGCATCCTTACCTGACCCAACTGGCCCTGTTTCATCTCAGTCAACAGCCAGCAGACCTGCACCACTTTCTGGAAACCGCCACCACTCCCACCAGTGTGTTTGACAGCCACCTGCGCCAGCAACTCGGTTACTTAGAAGCACACCCAGATCTAAAACAGGCCATGCAGCAGGTGATCAAAACCGGAGGGGTAGCCCTTTACCCAACCCAGGCTTTTCAACTGCAAGGAGTCGGCCTGATTCAGTTTCAGGAGCAGCGGGCGGTCTGTAGTTGTCAACTCTACCAGCGCTACTTTGCCCATCTGTTTCAGATCCAGTAATGCCCACCCAGTTCAGTCCTAATCCTTACCAGGTAGGGGGCAGCTTACCCGCCCATGCTCCTACCTACGTGCGGCGACAGGCCGATGAAACCCTGTTTCACAGTCTGGGTCAGGGAGAATTTTGTTATGTCTTTAATGCCCGTCAGATGGGGAAGTCGAGTTTACGCGTCCAGACGACGGAACGGCTTCAGGCTGCGGGGGTACGCTGCGGTGTGATCGACATTACGACGATCGGGAGCCACGATATTAGCCCCGAGCAGTGGTATGCCTCGATCGCCGGACTGTTAGTCAAAAGCTTTCGATTACAGGGCCACCTGCCGAGCTGGTGGCGGGAGCACAGCCATCTTTCCCTGGTCAGCCGTCTGAGTGAATTTTTGGACACCCTGCTACTGCCTCAGGTGGCAGAACCGATCGTGATTTTGATTGATGAAATTGATAGCGTTCTGAATCTGCCCTTCTCCACCGATGACTTTTTTGCCCTGCTACGGGCCTGTTACAACCGACGCGCCGAACACCCCACTTACCGACGACTGACCTTTGCCCTGTTTGGCGTGGCCACCCCTTCTGACCTGATCTCTGACGCCACCCGCACCCCGTTTAATATCGGTCAAAAAATTGAGCTCTCCGGGTTTCAATCCTCGGAAGCCCTGCCCCTGCTGGCCGGGTTAACCCCCCTGGTACCAGACCCAGAACCGGTACTGGAGCGGATTTTGGCCTGGACTGGGGGACAACCCTTTCTGACCCAAAAGTTATGCCGTCTGGTGCTGGAAAACAGCCAGGAAGCGGGCTACAGGGCCAGGTCAGGTGACTCCGTAGCCCTCGTCGATCGCCTGGTCGAAACTCAGATTTTGATCAACTGGGAAGCCCAGGATGAGCCAGAACACCTGAAAACCATCCGGAATCGGCTGCTCTATAGCGAACAAAAGGCAGGCCGGTTGCTGGGCCTCTACCAGCGCCTGCTCCTCCATCCCCTGGTGGAGATACCAGGCAACACACCCGGCGAGACGGCAGGGATTGCCGCAGACAGCAGCCCGGAGCAAATGGATCTGATCTTGACGGGCCTGGTGGAGAAACGGGCCGGACTGCTCCAGATTAAAAATCCAATTTATTCCCAGATTTTTAACTTAGATTGGGTGAATGCCCAACTGGCCAACCTCCGCCCCTACGCTCGATCGATCAATAGCTGGATTGTGTCTGGCTATGGGGATGAGTCTCGCCTGCTGCGGGGGCAGGCCTTACGGGATGCGCTGGAGTGGGCCCAGAGCAAGAGCCTGAGTGAGCTGGACTATCGCTTTCTGGCCGCCAGCCAGGAGTGCGATCGGCAAGAAAGCCAGCGCCTGCTGGAAGCAGAACGGCTCAAGGCGGTGGAGGCCAGACTCCAGGTAGAACAGCAACGGTTTTTAGAGCAGCGTCGCCACCTGCAACGCCAAAAAATTTTGCTGGGAATTGTCAGTCTGTCGCTTCTGGGGGCGATCGGGCTGGGGTTGCTGGCCTACCGACAGTACCAGCAGGCTACGATCAGCGAACTGACGGCGATTGTCCTCTCGTCTGAGGCCCTGTTTGCCTCCCACAAAGGGTTTGATGCCCTGCTACAGGCAATTCGGGCCAAAGAGCGTCTGCCCCACCTGGCAGAGATAGATCCCCAATTACGGGCCAAGGTCGATGCAGCCCTCTGGCGATCGGTCTTGAGTATTCAACAAACTAACCGCCTGGACGGGCATAGTGCCGCTGTTTTAACGGTTGCTTTTAGCCCGGATGGCCAGCAGATTGCCACCGCCGGGGTAGACGGCACGATCAAACTATGGCGGCCCGATGGTAGCCTGATCCAGACCCTGAGAGAACACGAAACCCTTGTTCGGAGCGTCAAATTTAGCCCCGATGGATCGCTCCTGGCCAGTACCGGAGATGATAAAACGATTAAACTGTGGCGCCGGGATGGCCGCTTAGTCACCAGCATCAGCGGCCTCAGGGCGGCGGTCTGGAACCTGGCCTGGAGCCCCGATAGTGCCAGCCTGATCGCCGGGGGCAGTGGTAGTTCTGTAGAACAATGGAGCCGGGAGGGCAAGCGCCTGCCAACCTTTTCTGGCCAGCAGACAGGAATTCGGGTCGTGGCCTACAGCCCCGATGGTGAAACGATCGCCGCAGGCAGCACCGACAACAGAATTATCCTGTGGAACCGGGATGGCAGCCTGCGGCAGGTTTTAACCGACCACACTGCCCCGGTCCAGGCCCTTAGCTTTAGCCCAGATAGTCGTCTGCTGGTGTCTGGCAGTTCCGATGGGGTGATCATTCTGTGGAATCGGCAGGGTCAGCGGCTCAAAACCATTTCGGCCCATGAAACCGGGATCTGGAGCCTCGACTTCAGCCCCCGGGGAAATCGCTTTGCCTCCGCCAGTCGCGATCGCACAGTCAAGCTGTGGAACCCGGATGGCAGCCTGTTTACCACCCTGCAGGGCCATGATGCCGCCCTCTGGAGCGTCGCTTTCAGCCCCGATGGCCAGACGATCGCTTCAGCCGGAGCAGACAACACAACCCTGCTCTGGAAACCAGAGAGTGACTTTCGCAGAACCATTTACGGCAGTACGGATATCACCCAGCGTCTGCTATTCAGCCGGGATGGCACCACGATCGCCTCCGTTGGCAACGATAAAGGCATTAAACGCTGGCAACTGGATGGCACACCCCTGCCTACGATCAATGCCCATCGAGCCTCCACCGGCAGAATCGATCTCAGCCCCGATGGCAGCCAACTGGTCTCTGTCAGCGAAGATAAAACCCTGAAACTATGGCGACCGGATGGCACCCTCCTGCGGCAGTTTGAGGCTACCGTTCCCCTGGTGAGTGTGGCCTGGCATCCGGGGGGCCAGGAAATCGTAGCCAGTGGAGCCAATGGCAGCCTCTGGTTCTGGCAACCTGGGGGAACCTTACGGCAAACCTTTAAAGCCCACCACACTCCAATCTGGGATATCAAATATAGCCCGGACGGCCAACTGCTGGCCTCCGGCAGCACCGATGCCAATATCGGTTTGTGGCGGGCCGATGGCACTCCGATCAAAACCCTGAAAGGGCATCGGGCATCGGTCTGGCAGGTGGCCTTCAGCCCCGATAGTCAGATTCTGGCAACGGCCAGTGGAGATGCGACTGTCAGGCTCTGGACCCGAGATGGGAATTTGTATAAAACCTTAGATGCCCACCGGGCTGCCGTCTGGGGACTGACCTTCAGTCTGGATGGTGAAATTTTGGCAACGGCGAGCATCGACCAGACGATCAGACTCTGGAACCGCAACGGCAAACCGCTGGCCACCCTGGAAGGTCACAGTTCGGGAGTACGAGCCCTGGCCTTTCACCCCAGTCAACCGATTCTGGCCTCCGCCGGAGATGACCAGACGATTATCTTGTGGAATATCGATCGCATCCTCGCTCTTGATCCCCTGCCCTATGCCTGTAACTGGGTGCAAGATTATCTCCGAACCAATCCGGCTTCAGACCCAAGTTTGACCGTCTGTCGTGGTTCTGACCAGCAGCGGTAAAGGGCAGTGAGATTACCGACCAAGCTCACTGTATGTAGCCCCTTTGATTGATCTTACCTTTTCTGCAAAAGCTATACTCATGGGAACTTATGATTAATATGATTAAGTATGAACAACTGAAGAAAAAACACAGAATAAGTCATCAGTCGGGGTAACTCCCACAATATATAAATTCATCTCACACAAGCCAAACCAATAAGCTTCTTGATCACGTAATCGTGATTTTAACAAATCAATCAACACTGTAGCTTTTTGAAATGATTCATCAATCTGGTATTGACCTCTCTCATCTGGATAAATACCAATAGATGAATAGTAATCCTCCGTATCATCAAGTGCTTTTATTTGCAGGAAGTTGATAGACTCTAGTATTTGCGCCACGACCTTACTTTTAGTCTCTGCCGACTCCCAAACAAAACTTTCAAAGGGATAAGAGGGACTGTCTACTTCAAAATCATAATATGGTGCAATTGTGGGAAACACACAATCTTGAATAGATTGCTCGAAAGCAGAAATGATTCTTTGGTTGCCTGCCGACACAGACGCTGTTTCTCTCTCAGCAGTTAAGGGTAGGCTTACACATTCGGTCATGAGATCACTATAGGCAATTCTTGTAGAGAAGCCAATCCACTGCCCTTCTCGTGCTTTTCCAACTATTAAGTAAACATCATAAAAACGTTGAAAATCTAAATCACTTGTACTAAGACGATAAATTTGCAAGTTATTTAGATGAGGTTCAAGGCTTCTAGCGATTGTCTGATATTTCTGCCTTATCCCTGTTAGCCTTTCCAAAATAGTTTCTCTAAACAGAGTTGGCTCTGATGCATCCAGAAGAAAATGACGAGGATTAAATTCTGAATTTTCAATAACGTCCTTCAAACGCTCTTTAATATCTTCTGCTTCAGCTCCATAGACAAAGCTGTGCTTTCGATTATGAGCAATCATCTCGTTTTTTTCGATGCTCGATAATCTTTCTTCAATATCGGCGAAAATATCTTGATGATTTACAGGTGTTAGATAACCAAGGGAGATCAGTAAAGCTTCTATGGAAAATTCTCCCTTTTCAGATATCTCCCAGATAAGAGCCTTGTAAGGTGCTTCTGTTTCACTCCAGAGGGTCATTCCTTCTAAACACTTCTCAATGGACGCTAAAAGTTCTACGTTATTGCTTCTCATGAGGCATTGAGTTACCTTTTGGTGTTACAAGTGTAAATCCTCAGAGTCAGTGTCGAAGGTGAGCAGGATTTGCTCATTCATAGCCATGGGTGAAATTTTTAGACGTCATGGTGGGTTTGGTTGAACCTCCTGACTCAAGACGGCATATCAATCATCGTCGATCGAGAACCTGAGCCAATCAGTTCAGAAATCACCCTGACCACCCGATCGGGTTCCACGGGTTTGGCCAGGTGCTTCTGAAAGCCAGCCTTGAGCGCCTGCCGCTGGTCGTATTCTCCGGCATAGGCGGTAAGGGCAATGGCGGGAGTTAGCCCCCCCTGATCTGGCGGTAAGGCCCTGACTTTCTGGATCAACTGGTAGCCATCCATTTCGGGCATACCAATGTCACTGAGTAAAATATCGGGGTGAAACTGGGCTAAAGCCAGCAGCCCTCCGGCAGCCGAATCTGCCGTCATCACCAGGGCCCCTTCCTGCTCTAAAACAAAAGTTACCAGTTCCCGCGCATCACTATCATCATCGATCACCAGCACCCTGACTCCTTGCAGGCTGGGCAGTTGGGGCGCTGGCTGCTGCCCCTGGGAAGCCTCCACCCGGGTCATCAGGGGGAGTTGCACCGTAAAGGTGGATCCCTGACCCTCGCCGGGGCTTTCTACCCCGATCGTGCCGCCGTGTAATTCTACCAGGTGACGGACGATCGCCAGACCCAGACCCAGGCCACCAAACTGCCGTGTGGTCGTAGAGTCGGCCTGACGAAAATACTCAAACACATGGGGCAGAAAATCGGGGCCAATGCCTTTACCCGTATCTTTCACCCGAAGCTGGGCGTAGAGACGGGGAGAGGGCTCTGATTGGGCCAGGGAAAGTGGAAAGGGAGGGGCAACCGGCTCTAAAACCACCTCAATCCGCCCCCCGACGGGAGTAAACTTGACCGCATTGGAGAGCAAATTCCAGACGATTTGCTGCAGCCGACTTGGATCTCCCACCACCTGGCCCGGTAGCGGTTCTGAGCGAGTCTCCAGTTGAATCGATTTGGCTTCCGCCGATAAGCGAATGGTTTCGATCGCCGCCTGAATCGTAGTAGTTAAATCTACAGCCGCGATATTCAAATTCAACTTACCGCGCAAAATCCGTGAGACATCCAGTAAGTCTTCAATCAATTCTGCTTGCAACCGGGCATTCCGTTCAATCGTTTGGAGTGCTTCAGTCACCTTGGCCTCTCCTAATTTTCTCGTTTGCAACAACCTGGCCCAACCCAAAATCGGATTCAGGGGCGATCGTAACTCATGGGATAGGACGGCTAAAAACTCGTCCTTCACCCGGTTGGCAGCTTCAGCTTCGGTACGGGCGGTTCGCTCCCGTTCTAGCAATTGTTCCCGTTCGGCTTCTACCTGGCGGCGGGCGGCTTCTGCCCGTTTACGTTCGGTTAAATCAATATAGAAACAAATCGCCTCCTGACCCTGACTGGAAACTTCCTGGGAAGCAGCAACACCAATCAAAATGGGTACCCGACTGCCATCCTTGCGAATATATTCCTTCTCAAACGGAGTGGCGACCCCCGATTGCTCTAACTCCTGGCATGCCTGCTCATCTAAATCCAGAAATTCCGGTGGAGTCATATTGAACCAGCGCAAATTTCCGGCCAACAAATCATCACGGTTATACCCCACCATATTCAAAAAATAATCATTGGCATAGTACATTTCACCCGTCGATCGACTGAAAGCCACACCAAACATATTTGACTCTACCAATCGCCGAAACCGTTGCTCGCTCTGGCGTAGAGCCTCTTCTGCCCGTTTCCGTTCCGTTACATCGATCGCTGCACAGGTGACTCCAGTGACAATACCCTCAACCCCATAGAGCGGTTCAATGGTCAGGTCATAGTAGTAAGCGTTGCCCGCCACCGTCAGTTTGACTTCTTCTCGCACTCCGACTCCCGTCGCCAGAACAGTTCCTTTGAGCTGGTCTAACATCAGGGCATCTTCCGCCGTCAGGAGATCCCGATCTCGCTTACCGACGACTTCCTCTACTTGATAATCAAAGGTAGGGTTATAGATCCAGGTATAGACCAGATCCCGATCCTGATTGAAAACCGCGATCGGGGCATTTTTCAACGCCACCCGTAGCCGCTCTTCACTGGTTCTGATCGTCCTTTCGGCCAGGGTGAGTTCATCCACCTGATGCTGGAGTTCCTGATTTAACTTTCTAATCTCAGTTTCCGAAAGCTGAAGTCGTTGCAAACTCTTTTGGGCCTGTTCCTGGGCCTTGCGTAAAGCCCCAACTAAAACACTGATCAGAATTCCCTGGGCAACAAATAGCAAAACCCGAATGCTACTGGCCAGATCTATCTGCCAACTGCGCTGGGGTTGCAGGAAAAAGTATTGGGCGAAAATGGCAGCCAGGAAGGTAGCCCCAATTCCCGGATTACGTCCTGCGTACAGGGCTGTCAGGGCGACTGCACCAAAAAACAGCAAAAAAGAAGCCTGGGTCAGATGGATCAGGGGATCGAGGGCCAACATCAGGAGCAAGGCAACGCAGGGAGCCACGATCGCCAGACCATATCTCAGAAGAAATTGCTGCCTCATCTTGTGTACTCCCGGTCAGCTAATCGCACGATCTCCCTGATCAGAGTTTCCGGTTCTATTGGTTTAGAAAGATGCTGTTGAAACCCAGCATCCAACGCCTGTTTCTGGTCATATTCGGCGGCATAGGCGGTGAGGGCGATGGCTGGCACTCCCCCTCCCTGGGCTGGCGATCGCCGACGAATCTGGCGCAGCAGGCTATATCCATCCATTTCTGGCATGCCAATGTCACTGATCAGCAGGTCGGGGGGCTGCTGGTCAAACACCAGCAATGCTTCTGTCGCCGACCCAGTGATCGTCACTGCTGCGCCCTGTTGTTCCAGGATAATCTGCATCAGGGTTCGCATATCGGCGTCGTCATCTACCACCAGAATGCGTAACTGCCGCAGATCAATCGACTCTCCCTTTAACGGGGCTACCGTCTCGGCCACAGCCCTCCCCATAATCAGGGGAAACTGCACCGTAAAGGTGGCTCCCTGACCCTCTCCGGGGCTTTCTGCCTGAATTTTACCGCCGTGCAATTCTGTCAGGTGACGGACGATCGCCAGCCCCAGACCGAGGCCACCAAACCGGCGGGTCGTTTTACCATCTTCCTGACGGAAATAGTCAAACACATAGGGCAAAAAGTCAGGGCTGATGCCCTTGCCCGTATCCCTGACCCGGATCTGGGCGTAGCTATCCCCCCGTTCCAGGTATACCTGAATCCTACCCTCCTCGGCGGTAAACTTGACGGCATTAGATAGCAAGTTCCAGACAATTTGCTGTAACCGAGCAGAATCACCAGAAATTTGAACCGGATCGGCAGTAATCACCATTTGAATCTGAATCCGTTTGGCTTCTGCTGCCAGGCGAACCGTTTCCAGGGCTGCCTCAATCACGCTCACCAGGTTGACCGGGCAGACATTCAGGGCCATTTTGCCCCGTAAAATGCGCGATACATCCAGCAAGTCTTCGATCAACTGGGTCTGGAGTCGGGCATTGCGTTCGATCGTTTGCAATGCCTGTTGCGTCCCCTGTTCATCAAACCGCCGGGTTTGCAGTAACCTCGACCAGCCGAGAATCGGGTTGAGTGGCGATCGCAGTTCATGGGATAACACCGCTAGAAATTCATCCTTAATCCGATTGGCGGTTTCCGCTTCTTCCCTGGCGGCCTGGGCCTGGTGCAACAATCGTTCGCGCTCTGCTTCTGCCCGTTTTTGTTCTGTCAGATCGATGTAGAAGCAAATGATCTCTTCCTCTTGATCGGAGGGTTCTTGCAGTAGAGCCGCACCGATTAAAATCGGTACCCGGGTTCCATCTTTGCGAATGTATTCCTTCTCAAACGGAGTCGCCACCCCTTTGGCTCTTAACTCCACTCCGGCCCGTTGATCGAGGGCGAGAAACTCGCTTGGAGTGATGGCGGTCCAGCGCACCTGGCCGGTTTCGATCTCTTCCCGGGTATAGCCCACCATCTTGAGGAAGTAATCATTGGCATAATGCATCCCGCCGGGGAAACGACCAAAGGCAACGCCAAACATATTCGATTCCACCAGCCGACGAAAGCGCCGCTCACTTTCCCGCAGGTCTTCCTCCGCCTGCTTCCGCTCCGTTACATCTTGAAAGATCACGACCCCAGAGATAATTTGCCCCTGCTGGTTATAGATCGGAGTCGAACTCGCCTCCATCACACCTTCGGTGTCATCCCCCCGCAAAAAGCGAATTTCTTCCCGGGCTACCACTTCTCCCGTCATCAGAGAACGGGCCAGGGGCCATTCTTCTGGACGATACAACCGACCACCGGGATGGAAGCCTCGATACTCCTGGTAGTCATTGATCTGAGCGGCCATCACAATTGGGTGTCGCCAGATCTGTTCTGCCTGTTGATTGCCCAAAACCATTTGCCCGGAGGGTGCCTCGGCGATAAACACCCCCGCTGGCATCTGACGCAATACGGCTTCAAACTGGGCTCGTTCCGTTGCCAGGGCTTGCAACAGTCGCTCCCGTTCGGCTTCTGCCCGTTTGCGGGGGGTAATGTCGGTAAAGAAAATCGCAATTCCGTCTTCCAGCTTTACCGCCATATTGCGGAACCACCCGACAATTCCATCGGCTTCGTAGGACAGTTCCAGATCGTGGGATTCCCCCGTTTCTACGACCCGCACATAGCGGTCAAACAGTTCACTGTTGAGCCGGTTCCCTGGCAGGACTTTGAGGAGGCGCTGACCAATCAATTCCTGGGTCGGGTGCTGCAAAATTTCGGCCGCTTTGGGATTGACATAAGTCCAGACAAAATCAACGATCGCCCCCGTTCCATCACGCAGACAATCCAGAATCGTAAAGGCATCGAGGGAGAGTTCCTGGCTGACCCGTAGCCTCTCTTCACTGCGGCGCAGAGCCATTTCGGCCTGTTTTCGTTGCCGTAAAGCCGCCTGCTGACCGCTAATATCTACCGTACAGCCAACGATCCGCGTCACCTGTCCCTGGTCGTCCCGCACCAGACAGACCTGCTCCCGCACCTCTACCCAGTGACCCGCCGCATGACGCACCCGGTATTCTGCCTGGTAAAGCTGCTGCTCACTGGCAAACAAGGCGGCGATCTGGGGTTGCAACCGGGTCAGATCATCGGGATGAATCCGTTCGTGCCACCATTCTGCCTGGGGTGGCGCATCCTCTGGCCAGACCCCCACCAGGTCGTAGAGTTTTTTCGATCGATAGACCTCTTGGGTTGGCAAATTCCAGTCAAAAATCAGCCCATTGACTGCCTGGGTAATAAAATGAAACCGCTCCTCACTGGCCTGCAGGGCAGCTTTCGCCTGTTGATGTTCTGTGATGTCGTGAATTACAAAAACCACTCGCAGGGCCTGGCCCGCCGAACTCCGCACAACATTACCCGTGACCGATACCCAAACAATGCTGCCATCCTTCCGCTGGTAACGCTTTTCTGCCTCATAGGAGTTTGATCTTCCCTGCACCAGGGCCAGAAACCGCCGCCGATCGCGATCGCGATCCTCTGGGTGATTGATGTCATCCTCTCGCCGGGTCAGCAGTTCGGCTTCGGTGTAGCCGGTGATAGCACAAAAGGCGGTATTTACCTGCAGTAACCGGCCCGTCTGGGCATCGGCCCGGGCCATACCCACATTGGACAGGTTAAACAGGGCCCCAAAATCTATTTCACTCTCGCTCAGAGGGGCTGCTTGCTGGTCTTCTTCCGCAGTCATGATTCTGACTCGCCCTGGGAGAAGTATTTTGTTCGCAGAACTTCACCCTGCTCCCCCAACTGTTGCAGTAAACTATCGATTTGCTTCAGGGCCAGGGGAGAGGGAGTTGCATGGCCATTTTCCCAGCGATTTACCGTTGGGAAGGTCATCCCCAGTTCCTCAGCAAACTTGCCCTGGGACAAATTCATCGCTTGCCGTAACTCTCGAACCAGTTGGCCAATCCCTGGTTGCTCTGCGATCAATCGTTTCGTTTTGAGGGACATGATAGGCCATAGCTATAAAGAGCTTAATAGCTACTACTTTTGAATAGCCCCAGAAGGATGTCTATCCTCCCAAAGATAGATATATAGCAAACCTACAGGCAGCAACTCAGATTTTAATGAGAAAAACTCTTAGTTAATTCTAATAAAAGTCAGCCAATTAACCATAGACCGAGCTTTACAGCTACAACAGGCTCGGATGCTACTCCCAAAAACCAAGCCTTTTTTCTCCAAAAATCAGAATAGGTTATTGCAAATTAATTGCATTAAGTCCTATAGTATCTCCAGCCGGGTTAATGAGAATTATTTGCACTTACTGGCCGAGTTTTCTGGCGCTCTGGGACGCTTAACCAAAGGAGATTTGTATGCTGTTTGGCTGGAAGAAATTCATCCCCACCCTTGAAGAAATCCTGATGGCAACCATGTTCGTTGCCCTTGGCCTATGACCCTGGACCGCTTCCAGTTCCAGCCCGATTTGCCCCAGGGGAACCGGGTTCTAACTACCACTCTGGGTCTGTCCCTCGGGTTACTGGTCACGATCGCCCTTGCCCTCTGTCAGGGGGCCGTTCCCCTCACCCTTTCCGACCTGGGACAGAGCTTTCTGGGGCAGGGCAATTCTTTGCATCAAACGATCCTGTGGGAACTGCGCCTGCCGCGAATTGTCGCGGCCCTGGTGGTGGGAGCCGCCCTGGGTTTATCGGGAGCCATGCTTCAGGGGATGTTGCGGAATGGGCTGGCCGATCCCTTTGTGCTGGGGATTTCCGCCGGAGCCGGCCTGATTGCCATTACCCTGATCAGCCTGAATGTCTGGCTGGCCTGGGTGCCCCTGGGTGCATGGCTCGGAGCTGTTCTCACTGCCACCCTGGTCTATGGGTTGGGCTACGGCCGGGGTGGGCTGGCGATCGAACGGTTACTGCTGGCGGGAGTTGCCGTCAGTTCATTGTTTGGCGCGATTCAAACCAGCTTACTTTTACTGGCCGAAGACGGGCGAATTCAGGCGGCCCTTAACTGGCTGGTCGGTAGCCTGAATGGGCGGGGTTGGTCAGAGGTGGCGATCGTCGGTCCCTACGTAGGAGTTGCTCTGATTGCGGGCTGCTGCCTGTCCCGCCCTCTGAACCTGCTCAGTCTGGGGGATGATCTGGCCGTTGGCTTAGGCACTTCCCTGGTGCGATCGCGGTTGCTGATTGGAGCCGTAGCCAGCCTCCTGGCCGCCAGCGCCGTCAGTATGGCCGGGTTGATCGGGTTCGTAGGCTTAATCGTGCCCCATGGGGTGCGGCTCCTGGTGGGGTCTGACTACCGCTGGATCTTGCCCCTCTCGGCCCTGGGCGGAGCCTGGGTGCTCACCTTTGCCGATTTGCTCTGCCGTCTGGGGGCGATCGAGTTGCCCGTCGGAGCGATCACCGCCCTGTTAGGTTCCCCCCTATTTATCTGGTTGTTATATTGTCGCAGCAGGAACTAACCGATGCCAAGCAGAAACCAGGCCGCAGGCCGAACCGAACAGGAATCGGAGCGGGTTACGTCCGATTCCCGGCCCGCCATCCTCAAGGTTCAGAACCTTGGCGGTGGCTACTCTACCCCTATTGTCAGAAGCATCTACCTCTCCTTGCAAACCGGAGAATGGCTCAGTTTAGTTGGCCCCAACGGTTCTGGCAAGTCAACCTTACTGCGGTTATTGAGCCGCATTCTCAAACCCCAGCAGGGGGTGGTAGTGCTGGATGGCAAAGCAATTCACAGCCAGCCCGCTGCAGCGGTTGCCCGCAAACTGGCTATCCTGCCCCAGCAACCGATGATTCCGGCGGGTTTAACCGTAGGCCAGCTGGTTCACCTGGGGCGAACTCCCCATACTGGCTGGTGGCAGTGGGCCATGAATCGAGACGATCGGGCGGCAGTAGAACGGGCGATCGTTCAGACCCGGTTGAACCATCTCATCGATCGACCAGTAGAACAATTGTCGGGAGGGGAACGCCAGCGGGCCTTTCTGGCCCTGGCCCTGGCCCAGAACCCGCAGGTTTTACTGCTGGATGAACCCACAACCTTTTTAGATTTGCATCATCAGTTGGAGTTATTGGAACTGCTCAAGGATTTGAATCAAACTCAACAATTGACCGTGATTACGGTGTTGCATGACCTTAACTTAGCCATGCGCTACAGCGATCGTCTGGCCCTGCTAAAACAGGGCCTGCTAACGGCGATCGGGCCGAGCCAGAGCGTGATCACTCCCGATAATTTACGCCAGGTTTTTGGAGTAGAAGCCACGCTTCTGGATACGCCCATTGGTTTACAGATTTGTCTCCTCTCACCCACCACCCTAACGGGGCGCAGCCGGGACGGGCCGGGGCCGGCTGGCTGACAGTGAGCAACTTACCCCAGCCATTGTGCTGGCTGTAATCAAGAAAAACCACCCAACAAAAAGGGCAAGCGCTAACTTGCCCTCAGCTTATCGACATTAATCGACATTAATCAGTATGAACCTCAATTCCATTCCGTTCAAGCGTACCAGCGACGCAGTCGCCCTGTTCCGTTCGGCCTACGAAAACCGCTACACCTGGGATAGCTCCTTCCCCGGATTTAAAGCCGTCGCCCGATTTACCCAGAATGGGCGGGAGCATCAGGCCCAGATTCAGGTGACAGCCGAGCTAAAAATCGTTATTAGCAATGCCAGCAGTAATGATGCGGTAGCCGCTCTGCGAGATCAGTTACAGGAAATCATTACCCATCGAATGCGGCGGCGATTTGAGGATGTTCATGGTAAAAATGAGTTTACCTGCGGAGAAACCGATGCCACCGGAGCCGTCACCATTCTGGTCAGTGGAGCAGCCATGGGTGATCGCTACAAAGTCTGCGACAACATTGTCACCCTGGTGCATCGCCACATTCAGGGAACCATTGTGACGATTAACGTCCTCTCAACCTTAAATACCGGAGAGGGTTATCTGCCAGTTGATTATGAATCCTGCTACTCTACAACCAGTGGAAATCAGCCAGATAGCCTGATACAGAAGCACCACGACGAATACGATCGGTTTGGTGATTACTTTCTTTTGACCTCCCGCCAGATTGTTCAGGCCGGGAAGGGCAATGCCCCCCAGACCCAGGAATTGCGTCTGACAGAAATTTGCTTGCTAAACCGGTAATTGGGCAAGGTGTCAGCAATAGGGTTTCCATCTCAGCGTCAACTTGTTAGCGACATAGCAACCTGACCCTCATTCAGGATGGGGTGATACCACGCCCCATCCCCCTGCCCCTGGGCTGATACCAGGGGCCATAGCATCAGCATTTATTGATAGCGACAACACCATGAAATATGTTTTCCTGCTCAACAGTGTCTTGCTGACACTGCTGTCTGCTCCGAGCGGGCTGGCAGCACCCGGGGCTATCCCAGAACGGCCAGTAGTTCCCGATCCGGAGCAGCAGCCTCCGGCAAAGACCGTTACAGAATGGCTGGCTCAAAGCAAAGCAACCCAGGTACAAGTCACCGGAGTCCGGTTCGATCAAACGGCAGACGGCCTGGAGATTGTTCTGGAAACCCTCGAGGGGCAGGCTTTAGCCATCGATACCAGTCAGTTTCGCGCTGAAGGCAATTCTCTGGTTGCCGAGATCCGGAATGCAGTATGGGCGATTCCCGGGCAAACGGAATTCAGGGCAGACAATCCCACCGATCAGATTGCCAGGATTCAGGTAACCCCGATCGCTGACGATCGCCTGCAGGTCAGGATCACCGGCAAAACGACCCTGCCAACCCAGGAAATCACCCTGAAAGTAGGGGAACTGGCCTATAGCCTGAACCCAGAAGAGGCCATTGCAGAGGAAGAAATCACCATTACTGGCACCCGTACTCCCCGGCCAGTCAGACTCACTCCCGGGTCGATCACCGTCCTCAGCGAGCAGGATATCGACGAGTTTCTGGTGCGGGATCTGCGGGATTTACTGCGCTACGAACCAAATGTTTCCGTCGGCAACGATCGGCGCTACGGCCTGCAGGACATTAATATCCGGGGATTGGGGGGCAACCGGGTGTTGATTTTGAACGATGGGATTCGCATTCCCAACCAGTTTCAATTTGGTACCCCTTCCCTGGGGCGAGACTATGTGGATATTGAAACCCTGCAACGGGCAGAAGTAATTCGGGGGCCGGCTTCTGCCCTCTATGGCAGCGATGCCCTGGGGGGCGTAGTCAGCTTCAGAACCCTTGATCCGGCGGAATTTCTCGATCGCTTCGGTAGACAAAATAGCCTCACCAGCCTGTCTACCAATGTCGAAACCACCGATCGCAGCTGGGTGCATACGGCCATTACAGCAGTCCGGGAGGGGGCCTTTGAAGGCTTGCTGGGCTACACCCGGCGGGATGGGTTGGCAGCTCGTCTGCCCAGGGATAATGAGTTTGCCGATAGCCGCAGCAATGCCCGCGACAACTGGTTAGGCAAATTAGTTTATCGGTTGAGTGATACGAGCAAACTGACTTTCACAACAGAAGTATTCAGAAACGAAGACGACTTTGAAGTCGCCAAAATTACGGCAAGTAATCTGGTTGGGCCTACGGGGTTTCGCGGTCAGGCCGAATCCCTGGAAAACAAAACAGCCCGCAATCGGGTCAGTCTGGCCTACAACTTTAGTGACCCCACCAGCAGCGGCTTTTTGACGGGGGCACGCATCCAGGTTTACTACCAGAATGCGGAAGTGGAGGAGCAGCGGCAGCAGGACTTTGTCAGGACGGGGGCGGGGAGCGATCGCCGTCGATTCCGGGAGTTAGAAAACAGCTTTAGCGATCGAATTATTGGCGGCGAAGCCCAGCTCCAGAGCCAGTTTAGAATTGGTCAGGTGATGAATCGGCTGACCTATGGAATTGATCTATCTAACACCTCCAACAAACGGGTCAGGGATGGGGTAGAAAGGCGGTTTAATGCAGCCGGTCGATCGATCTTAACGACGAATTTAATTGGAGCCGATAACTTTCCGGTGAAAGACTTTCCCGATTCGGATACCTTGCGGTTGGGAATCTATGCCCAAAATGAGATGGAGTTCGGCAATAGCTTCACCCTGATTCCCGGATTGCGCTTTGATATCTACCGCTTGAACACCCGCCCCGATGCCCTCTATTTCCGAAATACCGGAGCTACGGCGGTGGATTTTAGCGATGCGGCCGTCTCTCCCAACCTGGGATTCGTCTGGCAGACCAGCCCGGAACTGGCGATCGTCGGGCGTTATGCCCGAGGATTCCGGGCTCCGCTTTACAGCGAAATTAACGCCGGGTTCACTAACCTGACCAGTCCGGGATTTCGCTATAAAACCCTGTCTAATCCTGAGTTGCAACCAGAAACCAGTGACACCTTTGAGCTGGGAATTCGGGGTAATTTTCGCCAGTTTAGCTTCAGTGCCACGGGCTTTTACAACAAGTACGATAATTTCATTGAAACCTTTGCCCCGGCCGGGGTTGACTTGACGATCGTACCCGGCTTTCCGGTTAGTTTATTCCAATCCCAAAACGTTGCCCGGGCCAGAACCTACGGCCTGGAGCTGAGTGGCACCTACCGTTTCAGCCCCCAACCCCATGGCTTCAGCTTACTTGCCGGTTTGGGATTGACCGTGGGCGATAACCTGACGACCAACCAACCCCTGGAAAGTATTGATCCGATCAAGGCGGTGGTGGGCTTGCGGTATCGGGCCCCAGAAAACCGCTGGGGAGCCGATCTGGTCGCCACCCTGGCCGCCCCGCCCCGGTTGCGGGACGATCGACCATCTGGTTCCTACACTCCTACTGGCTACACCATGGTGGATCTGGTGGGTTACTACAACATCACTCCCTTAGTGACCCTGAATCTGGGTGTTTTTAACCTGCTAAATCACCAGTACTTCCTTTATTCCGATGTGCGCCCCTTAATTAACTCCCCCGAACCGGCGGATATCGGGCGCTATGCCCAACCGGGAATCAGCCTGAGAGGGGGCCTGACCTGGCGGTTTTAAATCGCTGATATCTGGATGTTGCATCATTACTTGCTTCCTTCCACCTGATGTATTGCCTCGATAATTGATACTCTGCTGAATTTATGATGATGACCCGATCTCGCAAACTGGTAACGGCAACCTTAGTGGTTTCCCTGGCACTCACGGCCTGCACCACGGCTACCAACCCAACTTCCACTGCTATACAGCCTGCCACCCCCCCCCAAACCCGGCCCACTACAACGGTCCGGGTGGTGGCTCTCACCTCCCTCTCGGCGGATATTATCCACCAATTAGATGCAACCAAACTGGTGGGCATTCCCGGTAGTCGTTTACTGCGGCAAAACCCCGATCTGGCCAAATTGCCCCAGGTGAGTCAGGGACAAACCCCACCCAACTTAGAAAAAATTGTCGCCTTAAAGCCAGATCTGGTGATTGGTGCGGCGGGTTTCCACGATCGCCTTCTGGAACGCCTTAAGGCCACCGGTATTCGGACTCTGACAACCCAGGTAACCACCTGGGAATCCTTACAAAATCTGACTCGCACCCTGGCCACGGAAATTGGGGCCAATCCCCAGCCCTTACTTCAGGTCTACCAATCGTTGCTGCCCACCCAGCCCTCTCAGGCAGGGTCTACCCTGATTCTCGTCAGTAATCAACCCCTGCTCGCCCCAAATCAAACCAGTTGGGCAGGCGATCTACTGACCCAGTTCCAAATTCCCAATCTGGTGGGCAATCTCCAGGGCAACAGCCCCCAGCGGGGCTATGTCACCCTGTCTCCCGAAAAAGTCCTGGAAGCCAATCCAGACACCCTGATTCTGGTAGATAGCGGCGATGGCGCGATCGACCGACTCAAAACCGCACCGTTCTGGAAGCAACTCAAAGCGGTTAGCAACAACCGGGTGTATGTTTTGGACTACTACGGCCTGGTGAATCCGGGCAGCGTAGAAGCGATTCGACAGGCTTGCCAGCGCCTGCAGGAAATCAGCCGGAAGCCATGACATCTCAGGCCCAACCTCAGGTCAAACATTGGCGCAATTGGGCCGCCAGGGTCTGAACCTGGGGTTGTTTCAGCAAAGATAAATGGTTCCCCGGCACCTGATGGAGTTGAATATCGTCAACCAGCGTACTCCAACCCAGGGTTGGCTCCTGTTGCAGAGCCTCGGGCTGTTCCGCCGCCTTAAATAACGTCACCTTTCCGGTGTAGGGGCGGGGCCGGTAGCCGTAGGAAGCTCGACTATTGGCATAGATAATCGGTAACAGCGATCGCACCACCGATTCTTCCAGCAGTTGTAACCGAGATTCTTCCGGTAAGAGGCGGATCAGGGTAGACCACTGCCAGCGAGCCAGCCAGCCCAGGCGAGATTGCAATTGCTGGGTGGCAAGGTTGCCGTAGTCCAATAAAAAGGGCAGAACCGACCAGAGGGCCGTACCCAGCAAAAACTTAAGGCTCTGGCAAACCGACAGGGAAGTAGTAGGGGCGGGGGTATCTAAAATCGCCAGCAGACCAATCTGCTGTCCTGCTTGGGTCAATTGGTGGGCCATTTCAAAGGCGACCAACCCGCCAAAAGACCAGCCCCCCAGATAGTAAGGCCCCTGGGGCTGAACGGCCCGAATCGCTTGCAGGTAGTAGGCCGCCATCGCCTCAATCTGGGTGAGAGGTGGCGACTGGCCATCCAGTCCGGCAGGTTGGAGCCCGTAGAAACTGCGATCGCCATCCAGATGGTGGGCCAGTTCCAGGTAAGGAAACACCACACCAAACATCGGATGCACACAAAAGAAGGGTGGCTTACTCCCTCCCAGGGTCAGGGGCACCAGGGGCGATCGACCCGGCATCAGGGAGGGTACGGGTGGAGAAGTGGGAGGTGGGGAATTTAGCAGGGAAACCCCCTCGGCATCGCGACTGAGGGCCGATCGTGGGTGGCGAAAGGCCGATCGATCCAGCCGCACCAGGGGAGGCACTTTGGCCTCGGCGGTGGTGGTCTGCAAGGTTGCGATCGTCGCGGCCAGTTGGGCGATGGTAGGCGACTCGAAGATCTTCTGCAGCGGTAACTCCAGGCCCAGGGCATCTCGCACCCGAGAAGTCATCTGAGTAGCCAGGAGGGAATGGCCCCCCAACTCAAAAAAGTTATCCCCGGGGCCGAGTTGCTGAACCCGCAGCAGTTCTTTCCAGATTTCGCTCAGCGTGACTTCTACGGGGGTGGCCGGGAAGCTGCCCGGGTTTACCCCAGGGCGATCGGCCTGGGATGGAGGCAGACAGGCGGTAAATTGGCTGGTCAGCCTGCCCCGATCGACCTTGCCATGGGTGGTGAGGGGTAGGGTATCCAGGGGCACAAAGATCGAGGGCACCATATAATCGGGCAGGGTTTGGCGCAAATACTGCCGCAGTTCTGGAATCAACTGACGGGCAACATTCCCCTGCAGGGGCCAGTTGGCCAGATCAGACAGATTCACACCAGAACCACCAGCGGCCCTGCCGTGGGCGGCATGCCAGTGGGCAACCAGCGACCTATGGCTGGCCTCCGCCCCTCGACGGAGCAACAGCAGATCGTAGGCTCCCCGCTCCCCGCTGATTGACCAGGTAATTTCTATGGTGTAGGGCAGCTGGGCCTCCAGATCCCACCAATCCTGGGGGTCGATCGCCGCGATCGTTGTATGCTTCAGGCGTTCCCGCAAACGTCCGACGGTTTTGCCTGGGGTTTTGCCCCCTAACCAGCCGAGCAGCAGGAGCGGGGCAACAATCCGGCTATTGGTCATCCCAGAGATCAGGTAGATCTCCGGCTGCTGTTCCAGCAGGTATTGTTTTACGGCGGCAATCGTCAGGGGGTTCCGTTGCCAGTCATGGTCTGGAGGCAGCGGGCGGGCCGGAGATGGTTCCGGCGGGCCAGTATAGAGCAAAACATTGTAGCGAAACTGGGTCATTTCATTCTGGCTGCGCCCCCGGGTCAGCCGCACCTGCACCTGAGAAAGGGTGTCAAAGCGATCGGGCAATTGATAGAAAAACCTCGGGTCGATCACCAGTTCCGGTTCTTCAAATAGAGAGCGAGCAATCTCGGCCTGCAGCTGGTCACAAGCCATACCCGGATCGGCCTGAAAAAATTTCATCCAGCTATGGAACGCGGGCAGTAGGGGTAAACTCCGGATATCTCCAACAAATATCACCCCACCGGGAGCAACGGCCTGCAGGGCTGCGGTCAATACCTGAATTAAATAGGTTTGACTGGGAAAGTACTGCACGATCGAATTCAAAATCACGACATCAAAGGATGCCAGATCAATGCCCTGAAAATCCGTTGCTGAACGGTGCAGAAGGGTTACTTGAGAAAGATCGCGAACTTCTAATTGAGTCTGGAGCGACGCTAAGGAAACCGCCGAAAAGTCTGTACCAACATACTGCTGGCAGTGGGGGGCGATGGGAAACAAAAGCAACCCTGTGCCACAGCCAATTTCCAGAACTCGCTTAGGTTTCAGGGCAAGAATTTGCTGCACCCGATCGCCGACCCATTCCTGCATCTGTTCGGGAGGAATCGGCTCACCGGTGTAACTACTATGCCAGCCCGTGATATTAAAGTCTGGGGCCGCTTTTTCGGTCTGGTAGGTCTGGTTGTAGAGACTTTGCCAATGGCCAATCTGCTCCGCCTCTAAGGTCGCCAGAATTGCCTGCTGATACTCCCGGTTCAGGCTGAAGCAGGCCACCAGGCGGGCCTCCTGGGTAGATTGACCCGGGGCGATCGCCACCGCTGTTGCAATCGCAGGATGGCTCTGCAGGGTCGCTTCGATTTCCCCCAACTCCACCCGAACCCCCCGGATTTTAACCTGCGTATCCACCCTGCCCAAAAATTCGATCGTGCCATCTGGACGATATTGCCCGCGATCGCCGGTTTTATAAAGCCGACTGGCCGGGTCAAAGGGGCTGGCAACAAACCGTTCTGCGGTTAACTCGGGCCGGTTGAGATAGCCCTGGGCCAGCCCGACTCCGGCGATATACAGCTCCCCCGGCATCCCGACGGGAACGGGACGGAGTTGGACATCCAGAATATACACCTGGGTATGCAGCACCGGGCAGCCGATCGTGCGGGGGTTGTCGCCCACCGAGAGTTCGGCTACGGTGGCCCAGATCGTCGTTTCCGTAGGGCCATAGGCATTGAAAAACCGCCGCCCAACTGCCCAGCGATCGAGCACTGGGGTAGAACAGGCTTCCCCGCCGGTGATCAAGACCTGGAGAGCGGGCAATGGGGCCGTCGGTAACACGGCCAGCACCGAGGGAGTCAACAGGGCATGGGTGATGGCGTTGGCCTGGAAAAATTGCACCAGGGCCATGCCTGGTAGTTGGGCCGATCGGGGAGGAATGTAGAGGGTTCCGCCCCAGGCCAACGCCAGGACAATCTCGAAAATCGAGGCGTCAAAACTGAGGGAACTAAATTGCAACACCCGATGACTCGAGGGTCGAAACAACTGCCCCTGGGCCGCCACCAGATTGGATAAGCTGCCCTGGGAAATCAGCACTCCTTTAGGTACTCCCGTGGAGCCGGAGGTGTAGATTACATAGGCCAGCCGATCGGCGGGGATGGTGGATTCTGGTTGCGACCCTGACGGAGCTGCAGGCAGGGGCCGATCCAGACAGAGTTGGGCAGGGGATGGGGGCAGGATATCGACTAACCAGGATTGGGTCAAAACCAGCTGAAGCTGGGTATCTTGGATGATGAAATCTAGCCGCTCAAGCGGATAACTGGGGTTCAGGGGCACATAGGCGGCTCCGGCCTGGAAAATCCCTAACATGCCGATTACCAGATCTACTGAGCGATCGACACACAGGCCGACCAGAGCCCCGGGCCTGATTCCCCGCTGGCGCAAAACCCGAGCCAGGTGAGCGGCGTGCTGGTTCAGGTCGGCGTAGGTCACCGATCCCTGCTCGGTGACCAGGGCGATCGCCATGGGACAGGTCTTACCCCAGGTTTCGACAATCTGATGAAAGTAGGGCTGCTTGGCGCTGGAGCCAAGTGGTGCTTCTGACGGCTGATTCCATCCCCGCAAAATCTGTTGCTGTTCCTCCAGAGTCAGGAGCGATAACTCCGATAGGCGGGCCTCGGGCTGAGCTACGATCGCGGCCAGTAAGGTCTGAAAATGCCCCACCAGACGGGCAATTCTATCGGAATCAAACAGGTCGGTACTGTAACAGATAAACCCACTCAAACCGGCCTCCGATTGCCACAAACTCCGCAGGCCATGGTCGGGTTCCCAGAGATGTACTTCCAGGTCAAACCGGGCACTCTCGGAGTTAAGGGGAGTTGGCTCCAGGGTTAACCCGGGTAGCTGGAAGGTTTGCATGGGGGCATTTTGCAGGGCAAAGGCCACCTGAAACAGGGGATTGCGGCTCAGATCCCGATCGGGGTCTAGCTCCTCTACCAGCTTTTCAAAGGGTAGATCTTGATGCTCGTAGGCTGCCAGCGCCACCTGCCGCACCCGCTCCAGCAGTTCCCGAAAGCCAGGATCGCCAGACAGATCGGTGCGTAACACCAGACTGTTTACAAAAAAGCCAATCAGTCCTTCTAGCTGACTGCGGTGCCGATTGGCAATCGGAGTGCCGATCGCCAGATCTACCTGGCCGGTATAGCGGTAGAGCAGGGTGGCAAAGGCCGCCAGCAGGGTCATAAACAGGGATACCCCAGACCTCTGGCTGAGACTCTGGAGGGCGACCGTCAGGGCCGGCGAGATTTGCAGGGGGCAGGTAGCGCCCCGATAGGTCTGTACTGCGGGACGGGGGCGATCGCCGGGTAATTGCAAGACTGGTAAATCTTCCAGTTGCCTGCGCCAGTAAGCCAGTTGCTTTTCCAGGATTTCTCCCTGCAACCAGTGGCGTTGCCAGAGGGCAAAGTCATGGTACTGCATAGGTAGAGTCGGTAAAACCGGCGATCGGCCCTGCACCAGGGCACTATAACAGGTCGCCAGCTCTCCCAGCAAAACCCCGAGGGACCAGCCATCGGCCACAATATGATGCAGCGTCAGCAACAGCACAGACTCCGTTGGGTCAAATTGCACCAGGGTCAGGCGCACCAGGGAATCGGTGGTCAGGTTAAAGGGTCGCTGGGCCTCCTGCAGGGCCAATTGCTGGCTCAACCGCGGGCGATCGGCGGGGGCAACGGCGGGCAGATTAACCACCACCAGTTCGATCCGGCGCTCTGGCTCTATAACCTGAACCGGCTGGTCGGCCCGGGTGATAAAGCGGCTGCGCAGCACAGCATGACGAGCCACGATGGTTTGCAACGATCGCTCTAAGGCCGTTTGATCTAAGCACCCCGTTAACCGCAACGCGGCCGGAACGTTATAAAACGGATTGTCCGGGGCCAGCTGAGCTAAAAACCATAATCGCTGTTGGGCAAAGGAAAGGGGCAGGCAGGCAGGAGGGCTATCAGTTCCCTGGGTTGGATGCAGGTAGGCAAGCAACTCGGCTTTGCGATCGGCCAGTTCCTGACGCAGGGCGGGGGTGAGGCTGCCAGCGGGAGCACTACAGCGCAGGCGGGGCAGATTCTCTGCTCCTGGGGCAGCACTGGCGGTAACCGATAGCTGCACCTGCAGATGGTGCAGCTGGGCAACCAGGTCTGCGATCGGTCGATAGGTCATAGGTCAAATTCCTCCCAGGGTCGCGGCTCCGGCAATTGGTTGGGGGATAGAACAGAATTGGCCTGTTCCCCTTGCAGGCTGGTAATGGCCCGGGCCAGGTCTGCGATCGTTGGGGTTTCAAACACCCTCCGCAGGGGCAGGTCTACCTGAAACCGATCGCGAATCCGGGAAACCAGTTGGGTCGCCAGCAGGGAATGACCTCCCAGTTCAAAGAAGTTATCGTCAATTCCGATCGCCGATCGCCCCAGGAGTTGCCGCCAGAGTTCAACCAGGGCGACTTCCAGGGAAGTGGCGGGGGCCATGGTGCTGCGGGGTACTGCGGTCAGGGGCGGAGGCAGGGCAGAGCGATCGACCTTGCCATTGGCGGTCAGGGGCAACCGGGGCAGCAGCACAAAGACCGCCGGTACCATGTAGGCGGGCAATTTGGCTTTGAGAAAGGAGCGCAGCTGCCGTTCGGTGAGAGCCGCCGCTACCTCCGGTACCACGTAGGCCACCAGTTGCTCGGGGGTATCCGCCTCTGGTTGCCGGACTACGACCACTCCCGATTGAACCGCCGGATGCTGGACGATCGCCACCTCAATCTCCCTTAACTCCACCCGAAACCCGCGAAGTTTAATCTGCTGGTCGGTGCGCCCCAAAAACTCCAGGTTGCCATCAGGCCGGTAAACCGCCCGATCGCCGGTTTTGTAAAGCCGTTCTGTCACCGGTTGGCCATCCTGGGTGAGGCGACCCAGGGGCAGGGGAATAAACCGTTCTGCGGTTAACTCTGGACGCTGCCAATAGCCCAGGGCCAGCCCCGCGCCCCCCAGGTAAATTTCCCCCACCCCATTCACCGGTACGGGATGCCGGTGAGCATCTAAGACATACACCTGGGTATGGGCAATGGCCTGACCGATCGGCAGGGTGGTGGCATGCTCTGACAGCGATTGAACCTCATACCAGGTAGAAAAGGTGGTGTTTTCCGTCGGCCCATAGACATGAATCAGGTGATCCGGTTTCCCCTGCTGCAGCACCGCCCGTACCGGCTCGACCCTGGCCATCTCTCCCCCAAACAACAGGTACTTGAGGGATTGAAAAGCATTCGGAATTTGACTCACCGTTTGATTGAACAGGGCCGTGGTGAGAAACAGAATACCGATCTGTTGTCGTTGTAACTCCGTGACAAACTCCCGGGGCGAAAGCAGAATCTCTCGCGGGATGCCGACCAGTTCGGCCCCATTCACCAGGGCTCCCCAGATTTCAAAGGTGGCGGCATCAAACACCAGAGTAGCGGCCTGGGCCACCCGATCGCCCGGTTCTATCTGGACATAATCGGGGTGACAGACCAGCCGATTCACCGCCCGATGGGGCACCACCACACCCTTGGGGGTACCGGTTGAGCCGGAGGTGTAAATGATATAGGCCGGCTGCTCTGCTGTCTCACTGGGGGGCAGGTTGTCCTCCGCTTCTCGGGCGATCGCATCCCATTCCTGGTCCAGGCAAATCACCCGCACAGCAGCGGTTTCCAGGGCCGGGGCAAATTTTTCCTGGGTCAGCACCAGGGCCACCCCGGCATCTTTCAAAATCAGGTGCAGTCGTTCGGCAGGATAGGCGGGATCAAGGGGCAGGTAAGCGCCTCCGGCTTTGAGAATGGCCAGCATTGCGGCGATCGCCTCTACCCCCGACTCTACACAAAGACCCACGGGCATTTCCGGCTGAATTCCCAACCGTTGCAGGTAGCGGGCCAGTTGGTTGCTTCCCTGGTTCAACTGCTGGTAGGTAAAGGTTTGCTGATTAAACCGCAGGGCGATCGCCTGGGGGCGTTGCCGCACCTGGGCTTCAAACAACCGGTGCAGGCAGATCGGGTCGGGATCACGAGCAGGGTGATTTTGCCAGTGCTGCAGTCGGGTTTGCTGTTCTGCCACCGTTAACAGGGGCAGAGCCGAGAGGGGGCTGGCGGGCTGCTCTACAATGCTCTCCAACAAGACCCGAAAATGGTGCAGCAGGGAGGCGATCGTTGCCGCGTCAAATAACTCCGTGTTGTAAACCATCACTCCCCGCAGACCATCGGCTTGCTGCCAGCCCCGGCCCCAGAGATTTCTAAAATTATCACTGGCCTGCCAGAGATAGAGTTCCAGGTCAAACCGGGCCGTCTTTGTCTCCAGTTCCACCGGGCTGAGTACCAGTCCAGGTAAGACCAGTTGCTCCATAGGGGTGTTTTGCAGGGCAAAGACCACCTGAAATAACGGATTTTGCCCCAGGTTACGCAAGGGTTGCAATTCTTCTACCAGCTTTTCAAAGGGCAGATCCTGGTGAGCATAGGCCGCCAGGGTCACCTGCCGCACCCGCTCTAATAGCTCCCGAAAGCTGGGATCACCGGTCAGATCGGTACGTAACACCAGGCTGTTAACCAGAAACCCAATCAGGCCTTCTAATTCGCTGCGATGGCGATTGGCAATCGGGGAACCGATCGGGATATCCGTCTGACCGGTGTAGCGGTAGAGTAAGGTCTGAAAGGCAGCCAGCAGGGTCATAAACAGGGTGACACCGGCCTGCTGACTGAGCGCTTCTAACCGCTCCAGTAAGGGCTGCGGCAATTCCAGCAGTTGGCTGGCTCCCCCCTGACCTGCTGCAGGTTGCCGGGGCCGGGATACCAGACCGGGCAGGGTGAGAACCGGAACGCCCTGCAACTGCTGTTTCCAGTAGTTTAATTGGGTATTGAGTACTTCTCCCTGTAACCACTGCCGCTGCCAGTAGGCAAAATCAGCATACTGAATTGGCAGGTCGGGCAGGGCGGCTGGTCTGCCTTCCACCAGGGCGGCGTACTGCTCTCCCAGTTCCCGAATCAACACACCACTCGACCATTCATCAAAAATAATGTGGTGAATCGTTAACAGGAGCCAGTGTTCCCGATCCTGCAATTGCCACAGATGCCCCCGCACCAGGGGGTCGGCATCCAGCTGAAAGGGATGCCGAATCTCCTGCTCGATCTGCTGCAGGGCCGCCGCTTCCCGGTTTTGGGTCGGCAATTGGCGCAGGTCTGTGAGGGGTAAGGCCAAAGCCCCCGTCGGAGCAACCACCTGCATCAGTTGGCCATCCACCAGTTGAAATCGGGTTCGGAGAATTTCATGGCGTTGGCCGATCGCCTGCAAACTGCGCTCCAGATCGGGTTTCTGCAACGAACCGCTGAGGCGAAAGATCAGGGGAATCAGGTATAGGGTTTCGCCGGGGAGCAATTGCTCGATAAACCACAGGCGTTGCTGAGCAAAGGAGGCTGGAAAAATAAAAACATCTTCTTCAATTGGCTGCCCATCTACTTTGTCTACAATCATTCTCACCTGCTTCTGTGCAACCAACGGGCCAACAGATTCCTGGAACAGCAGATTTAGCCCAAATCTCCCTGACTCCATCCAGAATCTGCGGCCCCGCCCAACAATGGGCGTACCAATTTTCCAACCGGCCCGGTTTAACCTCTTTCTTTTGTAGAGGGAAACCACTCTGGAGAGTTATGCTCTAAGGTAGATCTTGGCCAGGAAGTATGTGTTGTTTTATTGCAGCTTCGTAGACTCGGCCAATTGATACTTGCTGGAAAAGACCTCGATCGGCAACAGAACCGTCACCGTTGTTCCAACCCCCAGGCGGCTCTCCAGGCGGATTTCCCCACCGTACAGATCGACGCACCGCTGGACGATCGCCAGACCCAGACCGGTTCCCTGAATATTGCCGACATTGCTACAGCGGCTAAAGGTCTGGAACAGCCGGGATTGTTCAGCCTCCGGAATACCAATGCCGCGATCGCGCACCGAGAAAATCACACAACCATCCAGTTCAGAAACTTCCAGGCATACCTCACTGCCAGCGGGTGAATACTTGATGGCATTGGAAATCAGGTTGATCAAAATATGGCGCAGTAAATTAATATCCAGTTTGAGACTGGTGGCATTCAATTGATAGCTTAAGACGATGGAATGGCTATCGCTATGACTGAATCGTAAAGAACCAATTAACTCATGACAGAATTCTTCTAGATTGAGTGTCACCAGAGTAACTTCAAAGTTGCCCGTGTCTACTTTTCCTAACAAAATAACTTCATCTAAAAGCTGGCACATTTGATTGATGGTGGTTCTTAACTGCTGAGAATAAAGTTCCTTTTTAGGCTCTGGCAAACTTCCATTAAACTGGATTAACATTTCACTCATCACCCGTAATGCACTCAACGGATTCCGGAATTCATGGGAAACCATGGAAACAAAGTAGGACTTGAGCTGGTTCAATTCCCGCTCCTTATCGAGGGCGACCAGACTGGCCCGTTCACTCTGCCGGAGCTTTTGCAGAATTTGCGATCGCTCAAGCGAATAGCGGATACTGCGCCGGAGTAACTGAGTGGTGACCTGATCCTTGACCAGATAATCCTGGGCTCCCTGGGCCATGGCCTGAAGCGCCAGGTCTTCGTCATCGACGGCGGTCAAAATAATAATCGGCACATCCGGAGCCGCCTGATGAAACTGAAACACCGTATCTAAGCCCTCCGAATCGGGCAACCGCAGGTCTAACAAGGCCAGATCAAAGGAGGTGGTCTGACAGGTGGCGATGGCAACACTCAACCGTTCGACATGCACCAGTTGCCAATTTCCAGTGGCGGCCCGGCGAAACACATGCTGAAATAGCTGAGCATCCGTGAGGCTGTCTTCTATCAACAACACATGCAAAGAGTCCTGGTTCATGGGAAAGCCTTGATTTGATTGAGATGATTCACAACGTGATATTTCTAGTCTTTTCAAAACCTGCGATCGTTTCCCTCTCAATTGTCAAGATTACTCACCCGGCAATTTGACCGCTGCCAACCAGAACTCATTAATCAGTTGAACAACATGAATAAATTGATGAATATCAATTGGCTTGGTCACATAACAGTTGGCATTTAAGTTGTAAGAACGTAAAACATCTTCTTCGTCAGTGGAAGTAGTTAAGACAACAACCGGAATTCGCTTTAAGTCAGTATCTAGCTTCACTTCTGACAACACTTCCCGACCATCCATGCCGGGTAAATTGAGATCGAGCAGAATCAGGTCGGGTCGAGGCGCATCGACAAATTCTCCCCGGCAATGGAGATAGTCCATGGCAGATTCCCCGTTCTCCACCCAATGTAAATTATTGGCAATTTTGGCACGGTTAAACTCTCGAATCGTCAGGTTGGCATCGCTGGGAGAATCTTCAACAAGCAGGATTTCGATCGGACGATAGCTGGGGTTGCTACTCATAGGAATGGTCAGGAATAGTGAAGGAAAAGGTCGTACCCTGTTTGGGGATAGATTCTGCCCAGATTTGCCCTCCATGCCGCAGCACAATTTTCTTGCAGATGGCTAAACCAATGCCAGTCCCGGGATACTCACGTCGGGTGTGGAGGCGCTTAAACACCTCAAAAATACGATCCAGGTATTGGGCTTTAATGCCGATCCCATTATCCTCAATTTGAAACAGAAAGTCAGTCTGTCGGCGCAGGGCCCGCACCTGAACACGGGGGCAATCCTGCTGACAGAACTTGATGCCATTGCCAATTAAGTTTTGAAACAGCTGGACAAGCTGACTGCGATCGCCATAGAGGTGGGGCAGGGGCTCTACCTGAATCTCTGCCTGATGTTCGGCGATCGCCACCTGTAAATTACGCAGGGCTTCTTTGACAATATCGTTGCAGTCTGTCCGTTGAAACTCCTTCCCCCGCGTCCCAACCCGGGAGTAGGCCAGTAGATCTTGAATCAACTGCTGCATACGTTTGGCCCCATCGATCACAAATTCGGCGTAGGATTGGGCCGTGGCATCAAATCGATCGCCGTACTCCGCCATTAACAGTTGGGTATAGCCGGTCACCGCCCGCAGGGGTTCCTGCAGGTCGTGGGAGGCCACATAGGCAAACTGTTCCAATTCCTGATTCGATCGCTGCAACTCCTGATTTAACAATTGCAATTGGGCCGTGGCCTGGGTGAGTTCGTAGGTCCGTTCCTCCACCCGTTGTTCCAATTCTTGATTCAGGCGCAAAATTGTCTGTTCTGCCTGTTTGCGTTCAGTAATATCTTCGATCGCCGCCAGCACACAGTTCTGATCCTCCACCCAGATCAATTCCGCCGAGATGCGGCAAAGAATTGGGGCACCGTTACACCGCTGCAGGCGAGCCTCATAGTCTCTCAGGTTGCCCAGGTCACGAACCTGTTGCAGCATTTTCAGCCGATCGTCCAGGTTTTGCCAGAGCTTTAACTCTATAACCGTACGTCCCAAAACTTCCTGCCGCTGATAGCCAAACACCCCCTCAAAGCCATGATTGACATCAAGGATCAGCCCACCGTTCAAAGTAATGATGCTGTTGGCGATCGGGCTGCTATAAAAGGCTTTGGAAAACTTCTCTTCCGACAGGCGCAGAGCGGCTTCGGTCTGCTGCTGCTTCTGACGGGATCGCAGGGCCAGAATGCCAAAGCTGAGACTATCGGTTAATTGGGCCAGCAGTTCTAGTTCCCTGGGGTTAAAGGCATCGGCCTCAGCAGCATAAATGTTTAACGTCGCAAACACCTCCGCCCCTTCAAACAGGGGCATCACCAGGGACGATTGGTAGCCCCGTTGCTGCGCCGCCTCCCGCCAGGGAGCAAATTTTGGGTCTTTCAGCATATTCTGACAGGCGATCGGCTGGCCTGAGCGGATCGCCCTGCCGGTCGGCCCCTGGCCTCGCTCCGTATCGCCCCAGGTAATATTCACGGTCTTTAAGTAGTCGGCCTCATAGCCTGCCCAGGCGATCGGTTGGACGGATTTATCCCGATCGTGACGGACATAACCCACCCAGGCCATCCGGTAGGCTCCTGCTTCCGTAATCAACTGGCAAAGGGTGTGGAGTAAGGTGACTTCATCGCTTGCCCGAATCACTGCCTGGGTGCAGGCGCTCAACACCCGCAGGGCTCGGTTAATTACCTGAAAATCGCGCTCCAGGTTCTGGGATTGGAGGGGCAAGTCATCCACAATAAACAGCGGTAGAAATCAGCAGTTAGGGCAACCGGGAGGCAGTCCCCGGAGGTTGATGGAAAAGCTATACTTCTACCAGAGTACGCTTGAAAATCTCGCTTCAGAAAAATCCCAAAGAAGCTTTAAGGAAATTGCGCCGAACCAAGAGCCAGGAGCAGGCAGACCCTGGGCCGCGCACCTCCTGGCTCTATCTAAACCCCTGATTCAATCGCCGAAACCTTAACGGGTTTCCGCTTCTCGTAGTTCCAACTCCTGCAGCACTTCCTGCATTCTCTGGGGCGATACCCGCCGCTCCAGGGAGGTGAGACAATGGCCTCGACTATTGCCAGGGGCCAGTAAGGGTTGACTTCGCAATTGGCGCAGCGCCTTAATACAGTTAGAACAATCACAACCAAACAAAACAGCCGCCGCATCGCTCTCAGCCGCCGAAAAAGCAGCGTCAACCGTTTCCCCGGGCAACCCTCCAGCGGAGGCTACGGTAAAGCCCTGCCTCAAGTGTCGCAGGGATGACTTGAGGTTCTGGTCAACGGGCAATTCACAACTCTGGTCGGTCACCGGGACTGCAACATAACGGGAATCAGCCGCAGAGGCTCGTTGCGTTAGAAATGCCAGAGCCAACAGCGCACCGATCGCCGTTGGTAATGTCATTAACTTTAAGGCGAACCGGAGATTCATCGGGACATCCTCCTGAGACTGAAAAGTTGGCTTCAGTATAGTTGCGATCGGCAATCTGGAAGCAAAATCCTTTCCACTCCAGCCCAGATCGATCCCAGGGCAAACCCCAGGCTTCTCCAATTATTTTCTACAATTCTAAAGTTTTTCGATCGAGGATACCTGAATCACTGTTCAGGTATTAAGATGAGTAGGAACATTAGTTGGAGTTTTCCCATGACTACCGTGACTCAAATGAAGTGTGCCTGCCCAGATTGTCTCTGCATCGTCAATTTGAGCGATGCTGTAATGAAGGATGGTAAAGCCTACTGTGGTGAAGCCTGCGCCAGTGGCCATAGCGAAGGTGCGGGGTGTGGTCATACCGGTTGTGGCTGCCATTCCTGAGGTTCCTTAGGAGCAAAATTAATTAAAACCAGATTTTTACTTTTTGAAAGCGCGACTCAGTCGGGCTTTCAAAAAGTAAGTTTCGGGTTTTATTAAATTCACGATACTTAGCCCCTTTCCCTGATGCCTGAACAACCCGCCAACCCTACTTCCCCGTCCCCTGACCCTGGGGAAGATGTCTGTTGTGACCTTCCCCATGCCAGTCCTACGGACTCTAGCTTCCCCCCGGGGGAACCCCTGAGCAGTGAAAAAGCCCAGCGTATGGCAGAGTTTTTGGGCTTTCTGGCAGACCCCAATCGGTTACGCATTCTTTCAATTTTGGCCCAGCAAGAGATGTGTGTGGGGGATCTGGCTACAACGGTCGGGATGAATGAGTCCGCTGTGTCTCATCAGTTGAGAACCCTGCGGGCGATTCGGCTTGTCAGTTCTCGCAAACAGGGACGGCATGTGTTTTACCGCCTGCAAGATTACCATGTCTACAATTTCTATCAGGCCGTCGTAGAACATTTAGATGAGCCTGCCATCTAGATGGGGCAGGCTCCAACAGGTTGATCAGGCATTGGTGGGAGACATGGAAGTGGTTTCCTTGCCCTTGGTTGCAGCCAGGGTAGCGATTTCGCGATCGATGAAAAAGAGCCCCTGGCCCTCTGTGCCGATCAGTTTAATTTTGTCTAAAATCCCCTTAAACAAAAACTCTTCCTGGTGTTGTTCAGCCACATACCACTGGAGAAATTGCACCGTGGAGTAGTCTGACTCGGTTGTTGCAAGATGAACCAGGTCATTAATCTTGCCCGTAATAAACTGCTCATGGATGTAAATCTTTTCAAACAGGTCTTGTAAGGAATTGAACTCCTTGGGCGGAGCTTCCATGCCTCCGACGATCGCTAAGGCTCCGGTTTCTTGCAGGTAAGTAATTAAACGTCGCATGTGCATCATTTCTTCGTCGGCATGCTGGCTGAGAAATGATGCACAGCCATCCAGGGCTTTATAGGCGCACCAGGAACTCATCTGCAAGTAGAGATGGGAAGAAAACATCTCCAGGTTGATTTGTTCATTCAGGCGATCGGTCATTGCTTGAGACAGCACGGCAATTCTCCTCGTTGTATAGCCATATCGCTACAAAGCTATCATATCGATGATTCTTCAAACACCAATCTCCATAACATTTTGATAAGTAACCAGGGCTTTTAGGGGAAATATCTTATTCCAAAATTTTATGATCTGCTCACTCACTTGATGGGCATAAAAATAGTGGAAAAAGTAACGTCCACCGGGACAGACCCAGAGACGAGAATCTTGATGAAGAAAATACTGTTGCCAATTACGCAGTTGATTCGGATCAATGACCGTATCATCAACACTGCCACAAACTAGTAGAGGCACCTCCACCGCGATCGGCGATAGGCTCATCGTTTTCAGCAAATGATGGGGAGAAAGGGACTGGTAAAGATCCTGCTCCAGGACCCTGGCCAGTTTCTCCGTTCGATCCCGGGGAGGACAACCCAACAGACCATAGACCATGCGTTGCAAAATCGTCCGTTGATCACAGGGCAGAAGCCGACGTTGAGCATAATAGTGAGCCTGCCAATCCATCGCCGGATTAGCCCCAACGGACAGCAGAGTAAGGGATTTTACCCGCTCTGGATGTTGACGGGCATAGAGCAGGCCCAGTAAACCCGCCGTACTGTGGCCCAGGAGATGAATCGGTTGATGATGTTGTTTCAGGTAATCATGCAGCACCACCAGGGCCGTTTCCAGGGAGGCAGGCTCATCCAGGGTTTGACGGTATTCCCACTGAGCAATTGAGGTATGTTGGGCCAGTTCTTGCTGTAAGGGGCGATCGAACCCCTGCAAAGCAGGACTGACATTTAACCATAAAGCATTGGCAATTGTAGACATCAAAAGGTTCCTTATTCGAGATCAATGGTCACTGTTTCTGGTTCGATTCCCCTGGGGTCAGGAGACTTGGAGTTTGCGGTCATGCCCATGATTAAACTGGTAGAACTTGCTGGTTGAAACGGTTTCACGCGCACTCCTTCTGACATCTTTTTATTTGCACCAGGCAACATTGCCCTGGAGGCTATAAGAGTTGCAATTACTCAGGACAACCCTGTAGCCTCTGCCAAACCCATTTCTGGGTAACAGGAAATTTGATAGGTTTTAACTACGTTCGTAGCAGGAAAGCACCTGGATTTCATAAAACAGCAGGAACTCAGGGAGCGTTGAGGAACTGGCTCAAACCACTGCCATACCGGGTTCAACGGGAATACCGGCTGACTGAGAAGTTCAGACAAATGGCAGGAGCCACCCGGGCCTATTGAAAGTATTTCTCACTAACTGGAAAATCTAGGGCACTTTAATTCCCCAAGTCAAGGGGGAGGCCCGAGAAAAATTGTCAAACCCGGTGCCTGCAGCTCCAAAAACTCCTATCGGACAAAGATTTCCAGAATTTAGAAATTACTTCTCAAGCCAGGGATCGCAGGGCAGGAAGCCTGGCTTCACGCCAGGGGAGACGGGGTTAAACCTCTGGCCACCTCGCCCTCACCGTCACCCCCGGAATTAATGCACCCGGCTTCATTACTTGACAAATATTCCTATTAAGCCTACGCTCAATTAAGCAACCACTGGAACCGGAGTCGCCAACCAGACCAGGTTAATTTCTCTCCAGGTAAAGTCGGGACATATCCATGATCGGCTGAAACTCAAAGTTATGCACTAAAGATTCTAGCTTCCAGGCAAGGGAAGTATATTCGGCTGGAATTTGTTTCAATAATTCCTGTACCACTCTGTCCTGACAAAGCACCGCAGCCTTGTACAGATCTTGCACCCAATCCTTTGGCATGACGGCCAAATCTTCAACGGTCAAACTCTGATCCAGCAGTCGTTGTCGATGATCGGGGAGGGACTGGTTCAATTCAGCATAGATAAACTGTAGCCCCAGATGGTCTGCCATCATGCGAAACAGGGCTGCTTCCTGAATCGGTTTACTCACGTAGTCCGTACAACCGGCAGCGAGAGCCCGTTCCCGATCTTCTGGCAGGGCCTGGGCTGTCAAAGCAATGATCACCGCAGGCCGAACGGTTATATTACTGGCGTTCTGCCGCTCCTGCTCTAAAGCACGAATTCGCCGGGTCACTTCGTAGCCATCCATTCCCGGCAATCGCACATCCATCCAGATCAGGTGAGGAGGGTTTTGCTGCCAGAGCGCCAGGGCTGCTTCCCCGGTTTCGGCTTCCTGTACGGTCAGCCCCACCTGCTCCAGTAAGCGGACAATCAGCAAGCGATTTTCGGGCTGGTCATCTACCACCAGAATCTGGTAATCGGGCTGGTTGGGAGCCAGACCCAGCACCGAACGATCGCTAGAAACCGCCGATGGCAACTCTTCCGTCACCACCACTGGCAGGGTAAAGCCAAAAGTACTGCCCTGTCCCGGCAGACTACGGACGCTAATTTCGCCACCCATCAGTTGCACCAGGCGACGGCTGATCGTCAATCCGAGGCCCGTTCCTTCCCGCGATCGCTGACCGACACTGGTTTGCCCAAAGGCATCAAAAATGAGCGTTAAGTCTGCCGGGGCAATGCCAATTCCAGAGTCTTCTACTTCAAATAGCAGGACGATTTCACGGGAATCGGGAGCATTGCCCGGGCCGGTTTTGGGGGTTTCCTGAGTAGCAGCGATCGCGCTCCCGCTCCTCGACCTGGAGAATTTATCCTGCCGCTGCACCCGCAGAGTCACCCCACCGGCCGCGGTAAATTTGATGGCATTGCTCAAAAGATTAAGTAACACCTGCTCCAACTTTTGGGAGTCAACCAGAATGTACTGGGGCACCCCTGGGGAAATTTCCAGATGAAAGTACAGACTTTTACTTCTGATCCGGCCAATTAGAGTATTACGAATTAACCGCAGTTGCTCTAACAGATCAACCGGTTGGGTTTCCAGGGTGAGTTTACCAGCTTCTATCTTTGAAAGGTCAAGAATTTCATTAATCAGATTCAGCAGATATTGACCACTGCTATGGATTAATTTGACATATTCCTGCAGTTCCCGAGACAGTTCGGGATAACGCTGCATCAATTGAGAAAATCCTAAAATGGCATTTAGCGGAGTCCGCAGTTCATGACTCATATTGGCCAGAAACACACTCTTGGCCTGATTGGCAGCTTCCGCCGCTTCTTTTGCCTGCTGTAATTCCTGTTCTGCCTGTTTGCGATCGGTAATATCTGAGATCTGGGCAATCAGATACAGGGGCTGGCCTTCGGAGTTACGCATCAATGCAATGTTTAATAACCCCCAGAGCCAGTTGCCATCTTTGCGTAGGAGCCGTTTCTCTAAATGGTAACCGGGGATGTCCCCCTGCAACATTTTCTCTAAGAGTGAAACATCAGAGTGGTGATCTACGGGGTGAACAATGTCCTCCAACCGCAATAGCAGTAACTCTGATTCTGAATACCCCAGCATTTGGCAGAGCGTCAGATTAACCTCACGAAATCCTCCGGCCAGGGATACCAGAGCCATTCCGGTCGTGATGGTGTCAAACGCGCCTTTGAATTTCTGCTCACTCTGACGTAACGCCAGTTCCGCCTGTTTGCGATCGGTGATGTCTCTGGCGGCGGCGTAAATCAGGCCACCTACGGGAACAGAACGCCATTCAATCCAGCGATAAAACCCATCCCGACAACGATAACGGTTGACGAAGTTGGGCACTTCCTGCTGCTGCTCCAGCAAAGAGATCGCTCCCAGAGTACTCTCTAAATCTTCCGGGTGAACATAGTCGAGGAACTTCACCCCTTCCATGTCACTCAACCGATACCCGAGGGTTTTCTCCCACTGGGGATTGAGCCGCAGAAAATAGCCTTCCGTATTGGCAATACAGAGAAGATCCAGGGCCACGGAGAAAAATCGATCGAGTTCTTCAGTTTTGGCCTGTAATGCCAGCTCTGCCTCTTTGCGATCGGTAATGTCAAGCACCACTCCATGCCAGGCCACCTCCCCGTTATCTCGCTGCCGTGGATTGGAGTTGCCCTGCAGCCACTTGACCTTACCAGAAGGGTTAATCACCCGCCATTCATGGCGAAAGGATTGGAGAGTTTCCAGACTGCGGGTGACAGCAGCCTCATAGCCAGGCTGGTCTTCGGGATGAATGCGCTCCAGCAAAACACTGGCATCGGCCAAAACATCTTCGACCGACACCTCATGGATCGGTTCGATCGCCTGACTCATGTGTTCGAAGTAACAGGAACCATCGGTTCTTCTTACCAGAATGTAGATGTTAGCAGGGGAACAGAGGGAAATTTCCAGAAAGCGAGCTTCACTCCGACGTAGAGATTCTTCTACCCGTTGTCGTTCAGCTTCCAGACAGACCTGCTGGCTGATGTCACTCAGCACACCAATCACACAATCCTGTCCATCTAAATGGCTCACGGTGGCAGAGAGCAAAACCGTTTTAAAGTCCCCTGATTGGGTGCGAAATACTACCTGAAAGTCAGAAATATGGCCCGTCTGGTGAAGGGTTTGGCGAAACTGGTGCAAATCCTGCATGTCCTGCCACAGACACAGATCCTGGCAGGTCTTGCCGATCGCCTCGCGACGAGAATAGCCCAGCATCTGGCTGAAGCTCTGGTTCAGATCTAAGCAACGGCCCTCCTCTAGAGTGGCAATCCAGGCAGCCTGGGGACTATCTCGAAAGATCGTAGAAAATTTTTGTTCTGACTGGCGCAGGGCAAGTTCGGCCTGTTTTCGTTCACTGATATCTCGGCCAATCCCCAGGGCATAGACTTCACCATTAATTTGAATCAGCTCGGAAGACACCAGAACGGTTTTAATTTGACCGCTGCGGGTACAAGTGTGCACTTCCAGATTGAACACCCGGCCCTCAGACTGCAACGCCCTGCGAAATCGAGCCCGCTCCTCCAGATCTCCCCAGATCCCCAGATCGACGAGACATTGACCGATTAATTCCTCCCGAGAATAGCCGACCAGTTCTAAAAAACTCTGGTTAACCTCGACACAACGACCTTCCGCCAGGGTAGATAGGGCGATCGGGTCAGGACTGGAACGGAAGATAATCGCGTATTTCTCTTCTGACTCGGCCAGAGCACTTTTGATCTGATCGAAGGATTGCTGCAACTGGTCTGCCATCTGGTTAAAAGATTGGGCCAGTTCCCGCACTTCCCGCACCGGGCTATCGATCGACAGACGTTGGGTCAAATCTCCGGCCGCCAGATCTCGACTGGCCCGGTTCAGACGAGCAATCCGGCCCGTAACCCGCTGGGCCAGCAGCAGCCCGGAGGCGATCGACACGGCCAGGGTGAGCAAACAGAGAGCTACCGTGGTTCGTTGATTACTCTGGATTTCGGCCATGAAATCGGCTTCTGGAATCAGGGTGACGACCAACCAATTTGGGCCATTCTGAAGGGTGTAGGGTGTGACCTGAACAAACAACCGTTGCCCTGCCACGATTAAACTCAATTGTTGCGGAGCCTGGGACTGAGCAAGACGACTGATGTGCGGCAGCAGTTGCCGAGTAATTTCCCGGGTTCGTGGATCTCGACTACTTAAAGCAGAGAGACGGGCAGGCCGCCCCTGCGGCATTTGCATACCAGAGGCTTCGGGCTGAAAGGAGGTTGCCACCAGTTCCCCGGATCGCTCGATAATAAACGCCTGCCCGGAAGGAGAAAACCGCAGCTGTTGCAGAAACTGACTGAGCTCAGGTAAAACATAGTTGACAATAAAAACTCCCTGTAACTTCCCACCAGGGGGACGTACCGGGGCAATGGCCACAGTATGTAATACAGGCAGTACTCGTACCAGAGACACCGGAGTCCAGCCAGGTCGATCGAAGCCGACAGCGTGACGAAACCAGGGGGTCGTGCGAAAGTCATCCTTCAGTTGATAGGCCAGTTTCCCTGGCCTGCCCCGGGAATCTGTCCAAAGAAATCGCCGCTGTCCTGGTTTGGCCTCGGTCAAAAAAATTGTGCCCCGGGGAATAACCTGTCCGCTTGCTTTTTCAGCCAGCTTTTGCAGGATTTCTGGAGTAATGCGTAAATAGCCAAGAGCATACCCCCGGGTATCGTAGAAGCCGGTGGCGGGAAGAGACGGGTCTAAGGTGATTTGCTGCCAGAGCAGCTGCCGCAATTGTTCACGGTTATTAAGATCCAGGGTTCGCTGCTCTACGGCCAGTTGATTGGCCGCTACAATTCGCCAGGGAACATGCAGGTAACTATCGAGGCGATCGCTGACCCGTTGTGACGTTTGATTTAATAACTGATTTGCCAGGGTTTCCGTCGCCTGCTGGCCACTCCGGTAGGACAGGTAGCCCACCAGCACCACAGCCCCCATAGTCTGGAGCACAAATGGCACTACCAGAGCAAACCCAAGGGGAATGGGTTTACGAAACCGTAGGAACCAGCTATTAAACACTACCTTGCCTGACGGTTGTTGTCTGATCTGAACCGGGAAACCTCAAGAAACCAAACCTCCTGGAAAAAGCATTAACCCCCAAAACCTCCGGCTTTTCCCAGAGCCTGGGTATTCCTGGCTATTTTTAAGAGCATCAACTATGGCAGGCAGTAATTGGAAGCTCTTAAACAGCTCTTAATATTCTAGGGATGTTTTTCTCTCACAAGATTATTCCATCCTGAAAGACTATTCTGCCCTGTTTAACCTTTGTCCTATGGAAGATTATTCCCAGGTTTACGCATTTTTTATTAGAGACCCCTGCGATCGTTCAGATTTTAGGCCCGCGAGTGCCCGCAGCAGGATAACCCTGCCATCTTCGGGTAGGGTAGGGAAAGAACAACGGTCACAGGTCTGCTTCCTGCCAACCATCATGGACAATCTCACCTCACTTAAATCCGGACAGTTAGTCGGCAGCACCCACTTCAAACTCGCCGGTGGTTTGATCGATTTTCCGGCAGAGCTGTTTGATCTGGCCGATTCCTTAGAAGTTCTGGATCTGGGCAATAACCACCTGTCAGCTTTACCCGACGAGTTTGAACGGTTCCAGCGACTCAAAATTTTATTTTTGACCAACAACGATTTCCGAGAAATTCCGCCGGTGCTGGCCCGCTGCCCCCAACTCAGGATGGTCAGCTTTAAGTCTAATCAACTCACCACCATCGCAGAACATACCCTGCCCACCTCGGTACGCTGGTTGATTTTGACCGACAATCAGATTCAGCAACTACCCGATTCTATGGGCAAGCTGACCCAGTTACAAAAATTGATGCTGGCCGGGAACCGGCTGCGGACTCTGCCCGCATCTATGGCCGCCTGCCAGAACCTGGAACTGATCCGGTTGTCTGCCAATCAGTTGCAGGCCCTCCCCGTCTGGTTGGGGGATCTGCCCCGCCTCGCCTGGTTGGCGATCGCAGGTAATCCCTGTTGTCCCAGTTCTGTCCTCTCTTATCCACCCCTGCCCAGCATCGATTGGACGGCGTTGAGCATTGGCCAGCCCCTGGGGGAAGGGGCCTCTGGAGTCATCAGTGAAGGGGTCTGGCAGACTGGTCAGACCCAGGAAGCCGTGGCCATCAAACTCTTTAAGGGAACGATGACCAGCGATGGCAGCCCGGGCGATGAAATGGCCGCCTGTTTAGCCGCCGGATACCATGACAATCTGGTGCCCCTGCGGGGCAGGGTGGTCAACGCACCGGCCGGGCAGACCGGCCTGGTCTTTTCCCTGATTCCCCCCGGCTACAAGAACCTGGGGCAGCCCCCCAGCTTTGACACCTGCACCCGTGATACCTACAGTTCTGATAGCAGGTTGCGATTGCCCGAGATCTTACAGGTTCTCCGGGGCATCGCCGCCGCCGCCGAGCATCTCCATAGCCGGGGAATTTTGCACGGCGACCTCTATGCCCACAATATTCTGGTCAATGCCAGCGGCCATAGTTTGCTGGGCGACTTTGGAGCCGCCTCGTTTTATCAACCCGGCCCAACGACGATCGCTCCGCTTCTGGAGGGGATTGAAGTCAGGGCCTTTGGTTATCTGATTCAAGACCTGCTGACCCATTGTCTGGCCGACCCGATCGCCCCTAACTCTGTCCTAGAAGCCCTGCATCACCTGCAACAAGATTGCCTTGCCCCCCGCTGGTGCGATCGGCCCCGCTTCCGTCAGCTCTGTCAGCGTTTAACCACCCTGGATCTGTCTTGAACCCTTCAAGAATCAGCAAATTTTAAATTTTTGAAAGCCTGACTCTGCCAGGGTTTCAAAAATTAAGCTCCCGGTTTTATTCAATTCTCGATTCTAAGGACAGGCGTTATTTTCGCCCATGCTGATGGCTCCCAACAAACTTTCGACCCGAACACAGCGTTTGACATTGGGCGAGCGGCGCAAAGCCAGGGTGACAATAAAGGGCAGGTTGGAATTGGTCGGGGCGATCGTTGTCCGGGCTACCTCCCCTCGGGGGCCAAAAATAATCGAGTCCGAGTTTGGATTATTTTCGCTCAGGCTAGTGATTCCGGCCTGAATCTCATCGTTGCCAAAGGCTTCCCAGGTATTGATTTGAGACGACGGAACCAGGGAAAGGGTAACGCCAGGGTTGTATTGGGTATTCACCTTTACCACTGCAAATCGGGGTGGATCCGTTGCCATGTTAAATCGCACTTCCTGATACGTACCGCTGCGTTTTGCCTCTCCCTGGGCCAGACGTAAAGCCTGCAACAGTTGCTCCCCAGAACGGTTCAACCGCTGACGATTCATAAAAGACAACCAGGCAGGAGTGGCGATCGTTGCTAAGATCCCCAGGATGACGACAATAATCAGCACTTCCAGGAGTGAGAAACCGGCGGTTAAATGGTTGGTTCGTCTGAGTTTTCTGATCACAATCTTCTCCAATAGACCAGGTGGGGATACCCCCTTGATTGGGGCTTTATTGGCTTTATTGGGGGGCCGGGTTTTTCAGGTAGCTACCGCGAGTCAGGGTACGGGTTTCGATCTCAAAGGTGGCATTGGCAGTAATCGGTACCCCGGCCTGACCCGCCGCATTCCCCCGAATAAACAGAGCAACTTCCTGATTACGGCCACCGGGGTTGTTAGGTACCCGGGGAGTCTGGGAGGTATCAATTCCCCCACCCCGCACACAGGCGAAGAAACTGCTCCCCCCGGCGGTGGGAGTCCGAACAAAGGCCGGTAGATTACTAGAACCAGATAGATTAGAAGCCGTACTGGGACAGGCATTCAGGGCCGTGACTCCAGGGCTATCTACCGGGCTATCCACAAAGTCAATTAAGACAGGCGGATTCACCGTACTGGCCGGTTGCCCCCGGGCCTGGTTGGTTAAGCCATCGGGCAGGGTAGTGGCATTTTGCAGGTTGTTGCCATTCAGGTCAAAGGGCCAACCCAGGAAATTATTCACCGTTGTCGTCGGGTCTACCCAACCCAGGTTGCGGTTACCGGCGGGGTCAAATTGAGTCAGTTCATAGCGGCGAATTCTCGCCTGACCTCGCCAGGTATTGTTGGGATTGGTCATATCCAGGTAGTAAACCACCAGACTATAACTGCGCCGCGACAGACAGGGCACATCGTTGATCGCCGCCGGTAAGGGATTGCTATACAACTGGGTGGCATTGGTCGTACAGGCCTGGGCCAGAGTTGGAGGCAATTCATCCACCCGCCAGAACGCCAGCACCGGAAAGGTTGTGGTTCCATTGTTGATGGCCGTGGGCAAGAAATTTATCACCCCAGGACAACTGGGTGTACCTACGGTGATACTTCCCGAACCCGTCAGGCAACCGCCATCGTAGACAAACACAGCCTCCCGCAGTTCTGTACTGATGTAATCCAGACCCGCTTTGATTTCTCGCTGGGTTTCGGCCCGACTATTTTCTCGCTGATTGCTCTGCAAAACCTCCACAACCCCAAATAACAACAACCCCGTAATCACAGAGCCCACAAACAGGGCAATCAACACTTCTAGCAAGGTAAAGCCCACGATCGCCGCTGGTTTTCTGAAACGGTATAACCGCTTCAGTAGAGACAGCCGCCAGGATCGCGATCGTCGTCGATCGGGCCGGGATGGAGGTAGATAGCAGGGGCGATGAGGAGATCTGGCCATGGTGCAGTACTGTCAGCAAAATAGAGGATCGGGCAATTCTTGTGTTTCAGGAATCAACCCGTTTAGCAAGCTCCCGGAGCCGTACAGACTGCCCGGTAGTCTTGTAGAGAATTGCCCGTGTCGTTGCGGACAATGGTGGAATAGACAACGGTCATGGGTCGAGAAATTTGCCCCCCTAACCCACTGGTAAAGGAGAGGGCAACCGGGTTGGTTCTCAAGTTGCTCAAATTTTGCCGCAGGGTCGGATTATCGACATAAACCCGCACAGCCATACGGAAGCCAGAAGTGGGCACCGTAGTACCGGGAGTTCCGGCCGTCCGGTAAGACTGCAACAGAAAATCAGAGACACAGTCGCCGTTAGTATCTACTTGCAAAAAGGTGCCACTGCCCAGGGTGCGGCCGTCATAAGAATTGCAGTTGGGCCTGGTAGATTTCATTATTTGACTGTCCACTGTAGAAGCGGCTGCAACTGTTCCGAGGGCACTGGTGACCACCGCCGGTAAATCCGTTGCCGCATAGACCCCGCGTTCCACGGTAGTCCGTACCCGATCGATTTCAGCCTGGGCAATTTGTTGGGCCTGTTCGGCCCGTCGCAGTTGCACCCGAGAAGCCGTCACCATAAACATCAGGGGAGTCACGCCAATCATGGTGATAGAAACAATCACCATCGCCATGATTGCTTCCAACAGGGTGAAGCCAGCATTCGAAACAACAGGTTTAAGCCAATGACGCAGCAAATGAGGATGAACAACCATTGCGATCGGGTAAAGGAGAAGTAACGTTAAGGACAGGTAACCGAGGTAGGAGCACCAGCCAGGATGCCAGTTTTGGTCAAACCATTGAAGGCGGTACAGAGGCGGTTGATATAGGGATCATTACCGGGGACTTCGGTATAAAACTCATTCCGGTTACGGTTGGTGGTAATGAATCGGGCCGCAGCGGGGCCAGCCGGAGCCAGTTGCAGGGCCGGGTCGTAACCCCAGATCCGATTGGGGGGAGAGTAATACTGAATAAACTCGGAAGATGATACAGAGGCACCTGGCTCCCAGGCATCCTGGTCAAACGGGGCAGTGGCATAGTTACTGAAGTTCAACTGCATAAAGGAGCCGTTGATCCAGAGGTTGCGGCCACCCCAGTTTTCTAAAAAGCGGGGGAAGTTGTGCAGACCCCCGTAGGATTGCTGCGCTCGGGAAGGCACCAGGCTACTGACAATAATTGAGTTGATCGTGGTGTCCGCAGCACTCATTAAGGGTTTGTCTGTGTTAAAGGCATCGTAATTCCCGCTATAGGTATTACCGTTTGCCAGTAAGGGTCTGCCATTGCGATCGCTCTCTATGGGTGAGGTGGGATCCCAGGCAATTTGTCGCATCCAGGTAGAACTGGTCTGGGGTCGGTTTTGATTCAGGAAGGAAGTCCGACTGGCATTGGCACAACCCGGTGCCCACAGCCCCAGAGCAGGATTGTGGTAGACACTTGCCGTCACACTATTGCCACCCGCAGAAGTGAAGGTGTCTTCGATACTACCGGGACAGAAGTTATCCGACAGAATAGTAATGCCATCGGCCAGAATTTCTGACGGTCGCCAGCGATCGTTGGCGGGCTGGGCAAAATTAGCATTTCGGTTAGTGCGTCCGTAAAACTGGGACTGGGTATACAACCCACCGGCACCCAGACCCGGCACCAGAGGCTCGTTAAACTCTTCAATCCGGGTGCCAACGGTGTCATCGTTGCCGGTCTGGTGCAGGTTAAAGTTGCCCTGAATATAAACCGGGTCATCGGAAATAAACGATAAACCACGAATGTTGTCTGCCGCTGGAATGTTGAAGGAGGCATTGCGCTTCAGTTGCACTCCATTCCGTAAGCGAAAACCATGGGGTCGGCGCTCTGGATCGGGTACATAGTCTACTGGCTTGGTACTGATCTGAATCCCTTCTGCAGTGGTGAACAGGGTCGGGTCGGTACCGACGTTGTTGCCCGTGATACTGGTTTGCGTTGGAGCCAGTCCCCCCGGTGGGCGGGCGATCGCATCTTCACGTACCGCATCCTCGCGAAAGGCGTAGACAATCCCGCCAATCGGCAACCAGGGCTGGTTGTTGGTGCCCGTACTGCCCCGACTGCGAAGCATCCCCAGATCCACATCCAGCACCCGGGCTGTCATCATTTCTCGGCCATTGAACAACGCCCGATCTAAAAATCCAACCGCCCTCGCAGTTCCATCGGGAGCCTCGATTAAATTGGGTGAGACATTAGCATTGGCGATATTAGTCTGAGCCTGGTTGGGCAAAAGCCAATCACTGAAGTTAGCCCCCCGCGGCTGAATGATTACCCCTGACAGGTCGTCGGGGCCACTCCCCACAACCTGATACTGGACAGAACCATTGACCGTATTACGGTAAATGTAACTGTTTACAGCAATGTTTGAGGCTCCGTTTGGAGTGTCGCTAATATAGGGCTCAGAGGTTGGTTGGTCATTACCCTGGTTATCATTAATCGTAGTTTTAGCTTTGTCACCATCCTGGTCGTGATTCTCACGGGGAAAGATATAAAACAACGCTGGATACTTCGGCTTACTGGCACAGAGCATGGCAAGGCCAGCTTTTTTCTGATCTAATCCCTGACCATCGGGAGCAATCACATTGAGCGGATTACTGGTTGAGCCACTGTTGGGGTCACAGTTAGCTGGGAACCGGAAGCGATACCAGTCGTTACCCGATCCCTTGACATCAAAGGTGTTATTGGATGCAACTAACTGGCTTTGTTTAAAACCGTAGGTGCGATCGCGTTGAATTTGGGTTTGATTGAGAACTTGAATAGCCAGAGCAAACTGGTTATCGCTTAAGTCTGCCAGGAGTGGATCAGCTTTAGATGGACTGATAGTGGGCAGGATATCGCAGCGATAGGGGTTAGATTCAGTGCCGTTGCCACTGGTGCAATATTGTTGATAGAGATCAGGCTTTTGCCCAAACCCTTCAAAATTTTGCCAGATTGCCATCCCTAAACTAACTTTTTGCCCAGTGGTAATACTCGTGCCGTTGATTGTTCCAGTCAGGCTTGAGTTTTGGGCAATATCAACGTTGTAAGCCAGCATACCCAACATACAGGATGCTGTATGCAGGGTAGTTTTACCGGCGGGGCTGAGGCTGGCATAGGTGGCACCACTATCCAGACGGGCTAACACCCGGCGTAACTCCGAGAAGTTCCCCCACATGGTCAGGTTGGGGTAAGGATGGGGAATATTCGCTTCCTGTAACGGTGGGAAAGCCCCTGCCGGATCGCCAGCGAAATTTGCCAGATTACGCAACGCCCTGCCCAAAGGCTGGTTACTGGCGATCGCCGTAGCAAAACTGGCTTCAGTTCCCTGGGGCGGGGCGTACTCCCAACCATTGGTGCCGTAGCCATTCAAAAAGTCGGATCTGAGGGGCAGGGCTGTACCAGCCGCGTTATAAAACGTGCGGTTAGCCGTTCTAAAATCAATACTGTTCTGAAGCGTGGTGGCCGTACCGGGATGAGTGGTACTGGCCAGGCAGGCCACGGGAAAGTCTAAGCCCCCGGGGTTAGAGGCATGGTAAATGGCGGTTGACTGCACCGCGGCCAGGTTATCCCGCAGGGTACGGCGTTGTCTGGCCTGGTGACTGATCGCCACATTCGGGGGATAGAGGGGGTCGTTATTTGACCAACCAGCGGTATTGCCCAACTCCAGACGTTGCCCGACGATAATTCGCAATCCTTCATTGCGGGCCCGCCGTTCCCAGTAGCCATCTAAACCAACATTCGCCGGGTCCGTTGTAGGAGCCGTATTATTCACCAGGCTATTCAGATCGCTGGCACTGGTAACGTTTGTGCTGGTGATCAAATTACCCGGCTGCTGAGCGGCTCCATTCAACACAATCAGGTCGGTATAGCGGGGTTTTGGCCCCCAGCGATCGTCGGCCCGGTAGAGGTCATCGACGTAGGGTTTGGGTTCCTGCTGGTTGGTGATCCGGGGGGTGCGGCCACTACTGGGCAAACCAACCCAGGGAGACACAACATTCGATCGATTAGAAGGGTTACTGCCCCGGGCCAGACTGACATCCCTGGTGAGCAGAGCAACCGGGTCTAAGGCCATATTGGCAGGAGTAGCCGACTGGTTCGATGAATCGTTGCCCGTATCTAAGGTCACTACCTGGGAGGGGGCGGCGGTTCCGGCGGGCCAGATATGGATATTAGAACTCCCGCCGTAGTTGTTATCCCGCATGGAAGCACTCATGGCGGCCCCAATAAAGTCGGGCTTCAGGGTGCTGGCGTTGGTGGGGTTGGAGATATTGGTGACCGTAATTTCAGAGCTGGTAGGAGAACTCATCAGACAGGAGTTTTGGGCACTCACCAGGTAAGCATCAAAGCCCGTACCAGGCTGAATCATCAGGTTACCTTCGGTGTGCATGGCCCCATTCCAGTTGAACTGCGGGCCGGGGAAGATTTCCAGGTCGTAGCGGAACCAGGCTCCCCACTTGTTGCCCCGATCGAGCTGGCGGTCTTGCTGCATCTCCAGGGTGACGAAACTGTTCCGGTTCCGGGCATTATCGGGAATCACCAGGGCATCGATCTGGAAGTTCTTGCGTAAGATAGCGGAGTTGTTTAAGTCCTGAAACCAACCCTGGGCCGCGCTCGATACCTGGGTTGATTGCACACTGCAATTCCCCCGCTGGCGGTTACTCAGGGGAGCAGTTCTGACCCAGAGACTATTGGCCTTTGTGCGATCGTTGGTACTGACCAGACCAGACCCCGCCACCGACTGAGCCGGAGTACCCGTGGTCAGGTCGGGGGGCGTTTGCATCAATACCGTATAGACCACGGTGGCATCGTTCACCCCATCCCCATTGGTATCGGTCCGAAAGGCCCAGGCATTATCTTCTCCCCGGCTTTCGCTGGTCTTGGTCTGCCCATCCAGATTAATTCGGGTTTCATCGGGCAGGGTATAGAGGTCGGCGGTAGGAGCCCCGGGCAGGGCCGCCACACTGTAACTACCATCGTTCCGCAGCATCCCAGTCAGGTAATTTTCCGATGGAATGCCCCCCGGATAGCGGTTGTCGCGGTTTGAGTCAAACAGGTTTTCTAACTTGGCCCGGGCCCGATCGATGGCAGGAGTCGCGGCATTGTAAATCACCCGCTGCTGGGATGAACCCATGACCAGGTTAGTGTAGTTATAGGCCCGAAAGACCATGGCCCCAACCGTCAGAGACACCACCAGCAACAGCAAAATCGTGGTAGGTAAAACAAACCCAGAGGCAGATCGGAACCGGCGTTGCCCAACAAAGGCGGTCCGAAGCAACCAGAGAACAAGACTCCGGGTCAAACCACGGGCAATTTTTTGAACCTGTCTCCAGAGAGACTGAGAAGCTTGAACCAGTTTCCGCTCAGACATTGCACTCTTTAGTCAGTAGGGTGATTAAACAAAAAGCCGGGGTTTGCTGCTGGCCAATCACAGCCAGCTTCGGGGAACTGGAATGGCAAAACTGCTGGAGCAGCGCCAGGAGAAAGCGAGTTGCCAATCTGTAAAACTACTCACCGACCATCCGCAGGATTCTTCCTTACTACTCATAACTACCGAGCCCCTCAGACAAAACAGGAAAAAACAAAAATTCTCTGCACATCAAGCCGAGCGAGGCTTAGAGAGGTTTTTCAGGAGAATTGAAAGAAATCTTCAAAGGATTATTACTGAAACATTTAATACATAAAGATTCAGTAAATTTGCCACCCTTAAACCCATAGGTTTTCCAGTGTCAAGGAAATTGTCTAATCGACACAGGGGCTTTACACCAGAAGTAGCGATCGGGGTGAAAGGTTTACACAGACAGCAAAAATTCTTTCCGGTGTTGGGGGGGTTCTCAAAACGGATACCGTGCCCTGAACAGTCAACCCCGAATTATTCTGGCCGATCGACCGCTGGCAGCCCTGGATTAAGAAATTGGGACGGGATGTGGTAGAAATTATGGAAAATGCCTCATGAAACTACTGCTAGTGCGCTCCGTCTGGTCAGGGCCAGAGAACCTGGAAGACTTGATCACCCAGACCGTTGCGGCCGGGTTCGATGGGCTGGAAGGCCCAATTCCCCAGGAGCCCGATCGCCAGAAAGAATTACACCAGCAGTTGCAGCGCCATGGCCTGGTCTTCATCGCCGAAGTCGCTACCGGCACCAACCCCAACAGCAAAAATGACTGGTGGATTCCCCAGTCCGATCGCAGTCTGGATGACCATTTGAACGACCTGAAATGGACCCTTGATCGGGCGGAAGATATGGGGGCACTATTTGTTTCCACGATGAGCGGCTACGATGCCTGGTCCTGGCAGCAAAATCTCGATTTTTTTGGGCAGGCGCTAGAACTGGAGCATCGATCGGGGATTCCTCTGAGCTTTGAAACCCACCGCAGTCGCTCCCTGTTCAATCCCTGGATCACACGAGACTTACTCAGGCAGTTCCCAGCCATGAAGCTAACCTGCGACTTTAGCCACTGGTGTGTAGTCTGCGAACGATTGATTGATAGTGAGTGGGAGATTTTAGAACAATGTGCCCGGCGGGCGATGCATATTCATTGCCGGGTTGGCTATGCTCAGCATGCTCAGGTGGCAGACCCCCGAGCCCCAGAATATAGTTCAGCCCTGGCCGCCCACGAACGCTGGTGGGATTTAATCTGGCAGGCTCAGGTTCAGCGTCAACTGCCGCAGGTGACCATGAACCCTGAATTCCTCTGGGATGGGTATATGCAAACCTTACCGTTTAGCCAAATGCCCGTAGCCGACCTGTGGGAGATTACCTGCTGGATGGCGGAGCGGCAACGGCAACGGTTTGCCCCAGCGTTTGATCCATCCCTCTAACAGACTTTCAGAACCATCCCACCTTAATTTCAGTAGGCCCTGTTGAGACCTTAATTCGATGCCAGAACCCCAAAGTCAACAAGCGTTTTATAGCAGCTTAGTGTTTGAACATATTGTGCCCAAGGGTAAAGGGTTAGTGTTTCGCCGCTGGCGCTATTCCCTGCTGCAGGCAGCCAAGCGTCAGGCCGGGTTTCTACGGCTCGACTGCTGCCCTCCCCTGGCCTGTAAAAACGATGTAGTTAAGTGGTATTCGATCGTTCACTTTGACTCCCCCGATCATTTGAAAGCCTGGATGGAGTCCGACGATCGCAAACGCTTAATGGAAAAAGGACAGCCGATCTTCCAGGATTATCGCTTCAAGTCCTTTACAACCGGTTTGGAGGGCTGGTTTTCTCCAACTTCCGGGTCTGAGAAAACCGGCCTTGGCCCCCCGGCCTGGAAACAAATTTTGGCTGTGGTATTAGGTCTATACCCGATCGTCATGGTGCAATCGTTGCTGTTTGGCGCGCTTGGCCTGATGAAGTCCTGGCCCCCGGCCAGTTCTATGCTGATCAATAACCTGATCACTTCCTCTATTCTGGGGTTGGCCGTCATGCCCCTGGTGTCACGGTTCCTGGCTTTCTGGCTGCGTCCGGCCTACCGCCTGTCTTCCTACAAAACCGACCTCTGGGGACTGGCGATCGTGGTCGGCATTCTGGGCAGCCTGGTAGCCCTCTTTAATCAGCTCCAGTTCCACTCCTAGATTTAATTTTTCCTTCATCCCAGCCCCCTGGCAGGACTACGGGGGAGTGGTAAGATTAAATTGTAAATGTAGCACAAGGCACAGAATAAAGATCCGGACATACAGGTCAGCCTATTACCTGGCTGTATGGTGACAGGTTTAGATGTGCCTCCTGCAATGCAAATTGAGGAGGTTCACTATGAAGTTTTTAGAAGATCGGGCAGGCAGCCAGACCCAGTGGGATAGTTATCGACAACTCGAATTGATTTCTGAGTTTGTTCCTAACCCGGCTGACCACAGAAATCCCCTGGCCTCTGGGTTAAACCTTGTCTGGCGGCCCCTGCTCCACCTGCTGATCGATGAACTGATCGCAGAGCAACGCGTTGAGTATCTTGAGCGGTGTTGGGCTCTCAACGAACGGGGCCAGGGTCAACAGTCCCCCGATAATTCCCTGCATCGGCTCTGGATCTTGATGAACTAGGAAAAGATTGGCTTTGGTATTGGCAGGTACGGTTTCTCCCTGGAAGCATCAATCAGGATAAGGGTTGCTGACGGGAGCAACCTTACCTATGAGCTTTTTGACCAGTGCCACCGATATAGTGCTCGAAGAAGACCTGAAGCAGTTCTTAGTCATCCTGCTGATTGCCCTGGGTGCTGCAATTTTGCCCAAAATCTTCACGGCCCTGCGGCAGGTGCCCTATACCCTGCTATTGGTGCTGGTTGGTTTAGGGCTGGCCCTGGTGGATGTCCGCCTGCTAGATTTATCCCCCGGACTAATTTTGATGGTATTTTTGCCTCCCCTGCTGTTTGAGGCCGGTTGGACCATGAAATGGTCGGCCCTGCGCCAGGAAGTTTTGCCCTGCAGCCTCTATGCCGTTGGCGGCGTTTTGCTGTCGATCGCCCTGGTAGGTTGGGCCTTACATCAGTTAATGGCGGTGCCCTGGATGACAGCATTGCTCGTAGGAGCCTGTCTGGCTGCCACGGATTCGGCGGCAGTGCTCGGGTTATTTCGCGAAGTGGGGGCCGGCAAACGGTTGACCACCCTGCTGGAAGGAGAAAGCCTGTTTAACGATGGGGCTTCGGTCGTGGCCTTTGGAGTTCTGGTGGAACTGGCGATCGATCCCCAACCCTTTCAGCTTTCGACCACGGTGCTGCGGTTTTTTGTCGTAACCGGAATCGGCCTGGGCATCGGTGGCATTGTTGGGATCTGTGTCACCTTTTTAACCCAGCGCTATGAATTAAATTGGGTCGAGCAAACCCTCAGTCTGGCTACGGCCTACGGCACCTATTTGCTGGTAGAAGAACTGGGTGGTTCCGGTGTAATTGGGGTCGTTACCGCCGGTTTGGTAATCGGTAATTTGACTGTGCAACCGGGGGTAGAGCTGGTCAAACGTTCTACTATGGTTGAGTTCTGGGAATTTCTGGTGTTTTTTGTCAACTCGATTTTGTTTCTCCTGTTGGGAGATCAAATCCATCTCTCAAAGCTGATTCAGAATATTCAAACCACAACGGTGGTAGTCGGGGCGATCGTCCTGTCGCGGGCGATCGCCATCTATGGGTTCAGTGCCCTGAGTAACTGGTCTAGCGGAGCCAGAATTTCCTGGCGGGAGCAGACCGTACTCTGGTGGACGGGGTTACGGGGGTCTGTGTCGATCGCCCTGGCCCTCAGCATTCCGACCCTGGTGCCAGGACGGGAAGCGATCATCGCCAACTCCTTTGGAGCCGTCTGGTTTACCCTGCTGGTTCAGGGGTTGACAGCCAAGCTGCTATTGCAAAAACTCAATCTCTTAGAAGACCAATCCCTGCGGCAACAATATATCGAGTTGCTGGCCCGACGAGATGCCCTGCTACAGGTAGCAAACCACCTGCAGCAGAGCCAATCCCTGACGCTTAACCCCGTAGTACACCAGGCCCAAACAGAATTTGTAGAACAACAGCTACAACAGTTTCAGAGGGACATTGCCCAAATGCAAGAACAACACCCTCAACTCCTGGCCTTTAGCCTGCAACAACATCAAGAAAAGCTCGTATCGATCGAATCTGAAATCTACAGAAAATTTATTCAGTCTGGCCTGCTCAAACAATCGCCGCCACCGGTCATGCCCCAGGTCTTTGATTAGCAGCCATTGGGTTAGTGAAAAATTCATTAATAACGCTCCAGAATGATATCACCAGGGCATAGCATTCTAGTAAGCAATCATTAACATTGTATACGGTATACGGACTTCTTCTGGGTTTCATTGATACATTTTATGAGCTGGTTATGTGCTTGAATTTGCCAAACTGCGAATATACGGCATCGTAAGCCTCTAAATACTGTCCGACCAGGGAAAAGGAACGTGGTAACAATCAATCAAATGGAGAATCAGCTGGTCCTGACAATCAATGGAGAACAACTCCGACTGCGGGATGTCTCTCCAACTCTGACCCTGCTGGAATACTTGCGTCAGACTGGTCGTTGTGGCACCAAGGAAGGCTGCGGCGATGGGGATTGTGGGGCCTGTACGGTGGCGATCGTCGGTGCTGGGGCCGATGGCCAGCCAGAGTACCAGGCAGTCAATAGCTGTCTAATTCCCTTAGGAGCCCTGGCCGGACGAGAAATTATCACCGTAGAAGGGTTAGCCAATGGGGCACTGCATCCGGTGCAGGCAGCGATGGTTCAGACCGGGGGTTCCCAGTGCGGCTATTGTACGCCCGGTTTTATCATGAGTTTGTTTGCCGCCTACTACGGCGGCACAGTTGATGACGCGGCGGTAGAGGGCAATTTGTGTCGCTGTACCGGCTACCTGCCGATTCGTCGGGCCGCCCAGATGGTAACCCAGGCCACCCCCTGCGACCCGTTCAGTCAACGGTTGGCCAGAGAACTCAACCCTTTACCGGCCCTGGCCTACGGTGGCAACGATCAACAGTTTTACCGTCCGACCAATCTGGCAGACCTGCTGGAATTATTGCAACAGTTGCCCCGGGCCACCCTGGTGGCAGGAGCCACGGATCTGGGGCTGGAGATGAGTTACCATCGCCGGTCTTTTCCTGTTTTGATCTCGTTAGAAGCGGTGGCCGAACTCCGGCAAATTCATTCATCGGAGGAAGCCGTAGAAATTGGAGCCGCCGTTCCCCTGAGCTGGATCGAAGACCAGTTACAGGGTCTGTTTCCCAGCCTGGATGAAATGCTGCATTGGTTTGCCGCCCGCCAGGTGCGTAATCGGGCGACGATCGGTGGCAATATTGGCACTGCTTCCCCGATCGGCGACCTGCCTCCCGTCCTGTTATCCCTCGATGCCCAGATCACTCTGGCCAGCCTCTCAGGCACAAGATCCTTACCCCTGGCCGAGTTTTTCACCGGCTATCGCCAGACCGTGCTGCAACCAGGAGAAGTGATCGCCTCCGTTACCATCCCTCGCACCCTCACCCCCGGAGCAGACCGCCGTCTCAGCCAATCCTACAAAATCGGCAAGCGGGGCACAGACGACATTAGCATCGTAGCGGCGGCCTTCAGCCTCGACCTGGATGCCAGCGATCGGATTCTCCAGGCCAGGCTGGCCTACGGAGGAGTCGCCGCTACCCCAGTACGGGCGATCGCGGTAGAACAGGCCTTGCTGGGTCAACCCTGGAGTCTGGCCACGGTGCAGCAGGCCAAACCCCTGCTACGAGAAGCCTTTACCCCCCTAACGGATATGCGGGGTAGTGCCGATTATCGGCGTGCCCTGGTCGCCAATCTGTTTGAGAAGTTTTTTGTCGAGAGTGCCCGCGATCGGGAAGGATTGTTGCGATGAATGTGACGGGAAAGCCCAAAACCCATGAAAGCGCCGAGGCCCATGTCAGTGGCAGAGCTGTTTACACCGATGACCAGCGGTTGCCTGCTGGCATGTTATCCCTCCATCCCATCCTGGCTCCCCATACCAGAGCCAAAATTACCCGCCTGGATGTATCTGCCGCCTACGGGGTAGAAGGGGTAGTCACCGTCCTGACCGCAGCGGATGTACCGGGTATGAACAACACCGGGGTCATCGTGGCCGATGAAATTCTCCTACCGACCGAGGAAGTCAGCTACTGGGGGCAGGCGGTAGCCTGGGTCGCCGGAGAAACGGAAGCCGCAGCCCGGGCCGGGGCCGAAAAGATTCTGGTTGAGTACGAGCCCCTGGAACCGATCGTCTCGGTTAAAGCGGCGATCGCGGCTCAGAGTTTTCACGCCAAACCCCAGGTGATGCGACGGGGCGACCCGGCCCTGGCTCTGACCCAGGCCGAGGTGGTGCTGGAAGGGGAAATGGAGATGAAGGGGCAGGACCATTTCTACCTGGAAACCCATACCAGTTGGGTCATCCCCGATGGAGAAGGCCATTACCAGGTCTATGCTTCCACCCAACATCCGTCAGAAACCCAGGTGATCGTGGCCCGGGTTTTAGGGATTGCCTCAAATCAGGTGGTGGTCACCTGCCTCCGCATGGGAGGAGGGTTTGGCGGCAAAGAAACCCAGGCCAACCCGTTTGCGGCGATCGCCGCCCTGACAGCCTGCAAAACGGGTCGTCCGGCCCGGGTGCGGTTGCGGCGGCACCAGGACATGATCTTATCCGGCAAACGCCACGGATTTTTGGGGCAGTACAAAGTCGGAGTCACCCAGGAAGGCAAAATTACGGCCCTCAGTGCCTCCCTTTATGCCGATGCGGGCTGGAGTGTAGACCTGACGCCTCCCGTGCTGTTACGGGCCATGCTGCATATCGATAACGCCTACTACATTCCCCATCTGGAAGTCTCGGGCTGGATGGCCAAAACCCATAAAACCTCGAACACCGCCTTTCGGGGCTTTGGAGGCCCCCAGGGCATGCTGGTGATCGAAGAGATTATCGACCACATCGCCCGGGCCCTCGACTTACCACCGGATACGGTACGGGAACGCAACTTTTATCACGGTACCGGAGAAACCAATACTACCCACTACGACCAGGATTTAGTCGATAACCGGATAGCCCGGGTCTGGAGTGAAGCCAAAGCCAATTCTGCCTTTGCCGAACGGCAGGCGGCGATCGCCCAGTTTAACCAGAACAGCCCTTACACCAAACGGGGAATTGCCATTACCCCGGTCAAGTTTGGCATCTCCTTCAACAAAACCCAGTACAACCAGGCCGGGGCTCTGGTTCTGATCTACACCGATGGCAGTATTCAACTGAACCACGGGGGCACCGAAATGGGCCAGGGCTTACATACCAAAATGCTCCAGGTAGCGGCCCAAACCCTGGGGGTGACGCTCGATCGCTTCCGGATGATGCCAACCAGTACCGATAAAGTCCCCAACACTTCAGCCACCGCAGCTTCCAGCGGGTCTGACCTGAATGGCCAGGCGGTCAAAGATGCCTGCGAAACCCTGAAAGCCCGTCTCGCGCCCGTTGCGGCCACACTATTGCAGTTAGACGGGCCCGAGGAGATGGTGTTTGAAGACGATTGGATCTACTGCCGCACCTACCCCACGGCCCGGATTGCCTTTACCGAGGTGGTAAAACAGGCTTACAACGATCGGATCAGTCTCTCGGCTACGGGCTACTATCGCACCCCCAACATCTACTGGAATCCCGAGACGGGTAAAGGCAGACCCTTCTACTACTTTGCCTATGGGGCGGCGGTGAGTGAAGTCGAGGTCGATGGCTTTACCGGCACCTTTAAGCTGCGGCAGGTGGATATTGTCCATGATGTGGGCGAGTCCTTAAACCCTCTGGTGGATCAGGGGCAGATCGAAGGGGGCTTCGTCCAGGGCATGGGCTGGATGACGATGGAAGAACTGGTCTGGACTGACCAGGGCCGACTCAGTACCTATGCTCCCAGCACCTACAAAATCCCTACGGTGAGCGAGATACCCGAAACCTTTCGGGTTCACCTGCTGCAACGGGCCGCCCAGGATGGGGTGATTTATGGCAGCAAAGCCGTCGGAGAACCGCCCCTGATGCTGGCTATGGCTGTCAGGGAAGCGATCCGGGCTGCCGTTGCCGCCTTCGGCAAGACGAAACGGGTGCCCCTCGCCTTACCGGCCACCCCCGAGGCGACTCTCTGGGCGATCGAAGCAGTTCGGGCCAGTTCAACCCCCGTCGCCAATCCGGTCAGCACAACGGTTGCCTAAAATCTGGAGCTTAATATTTGAAAGTGAGGCTGAGTCATACTTTCAAATATTAAAAATTTGTCTTAATTAACTTGTGATCCTGAATATCAAAAGGGGTTGGCAATGCCAACCCCTTTTGATTGAATTTGGCAGTCTCTATTATCTAGAAACTGAATTGAGTTCTGACATTGCCAACCATGACCGTTGGATTACTGTCAAAGTTATTGGCATTAAAAATCGCGTAGAAGGCCGGGACGATCGCAATATTGTTAGTGACTGGATAGAAATAAGACACCTCCAGGTCGTACTGCGTCCCGCCATCGCCACCACCCGCCAATAGGAATCTGCGACCCCCCAGATAATCGTGGGGCATAACGAAGGAAATCACGCCCAGGGCACCTTTCTTACCCAGATCGGGGAAACCCAGACCAACCTGGAAGGACTGTACCCGGATATCTCCCCCAGACCGGATCGGATTGACCGGATTGATATCTAAGGTGCCGTAGGAGTAACGGCCGAAGATGCCAAACCTGGGGGTAATCAGCCAGTCCAGGTTAACGACAAAGGTATCGGCCCCCGAGTCTCGCACCCGGCCCCCGAAACCATCATCGGCATAGCCGTAGGGCAGGGGTTCACCCACAGCTCCACCGATGAAGCCGTTGTAGGGCTTAAGGCTGGAGCGGGCATAGAGCAACCGCAGATTGAAGTTTCTGCTGGGGGAATAGGCTAACTCCGCCGTGATGGTATTGGAACTATTGAATAACCCATCGTTAGGATCGCTGGAGGTATTGAAAACATTCGGGTTCAAAAACTCCGTGTTCTCGGCCATATAACCCAGGGTAAATCGAAATGGCTGGGCAATATTCCAGGTGACCACAGCCCCCGAACCCCGATCGACCGCATTCAGCAGGGTACTGCCGTTGGAGTTAAAGCTGGTGGACCCGGTCAGGAAAGAAGTAAACCGGTTGCCGTCAAAATAGCGGTAGTAGTTCAGTCGGGGGCCGATCGCAACCCGGACTTTGTCGCCCAGGGGAAAGGTGTAGGCCATTTCCCGGACGGAGACACTGCCGCTCGTCGGTACACCGGTTTGATCAAGAAAGGGAGTGCCCCAGGAGTTGAAAAACCCGGCGGAAACCAGCTGGTTAGCCGGAGAATTACCGTTCCCAGAGACTAACTGCGTCACTAACGAGTCCTTGCCCGTAAACGAAGTATTGAGGGTCAAAAAGGTGTAGTAACTGGTGGTGATCTCCGGTGCTTCCCGCAGCACTCTGGACGGCTGCAAGGTCACTGGGTTGCGTCGGGGCGGTGCAAAGGCACTACCCGGAACCCCCCGCTCGGCGGTCACATCGCCGGTCGGAAAAGCCCCAGTCAAGTTAAACCAGACCAACCCGCTTAACTTGGTGGTGGCAGAGAACTGCTGTTTTTCCAGGGTGGCAGTCCGCACTTCCAGGGCATCCACCCGTCCCCGCAGGGTGGCCAGTTCTGCGGCAAATTCTTCTTGCAGTCTTTGTAACGCCAGCAGGTCTTCTTTTTTAGCCAGATCAGCCGTTCCTGCCGCGATCAATTCATTGATCCGATCCATACAGGCGTTGACCCCCGCCGCAAACTCGTAGCGACTGAGGGCCCGATTACCCCGAAAGGTGCGATCGGGATAGCCAACAATGCAACCATACCGTTCAACCAGCGATTGCAACGCCTGAAAGGCCCAATCCGTAGGTTTAACATCCGTTAGTTGAGAAACAGAAGTAACCTGCTCCAGCCCCGTTGCTTCTCCCAGATCAGACCCGGCGACAGAAGTTAATTCCGTCGATTCAATAGCCTCCAAGGTCACCAGGGCGGTATTTTCCTCGGTCAATTCTGTCTGAGCCTGAACCGGCTTGATATCTGCAACTCCAGTTAGCAATGCCGAAACGGCACCCACGGCCAACGCAAACCGCTGGCTCTCCAAACTATAGATTTTTTTCATCGTTCCTCACACCAGATGGTCTAACAACTACAAATCAAAAAATCGCTGCCCAAAAACCACAGCGCTCAAGAAACGCAGGCATCATAGGAAAAGCGCTTTGCTCTAAAACGCAAAGCACAAACCCTCAGGAACCTAAAACGTAGCTGTATACCGTATACGCCAGTTAATTAGAAACTGGAATGCTTGAGAAAACTGTAAATCAGAACACATGGATTTGAAAAGATCTGTCTTTATGTAGATCGACTCTGACGCAATTCTTAAGCATGTCTTTAGAACTTCACTGGGCCAGTAGGCGATCGCCCAATTAAGAAACCAAACATTGTATACGGAATAACAGAAACAACCCGAATCCTGATTTAGTGTGCTTTTACGGAAGCCAGGTCTGTATACCGCATACCAAAAAAGCGCACCTGAGATGTTTGAGTTTTGTTGATTGTCTCAGTGATTTTAGGCGCAGACTGATCCATGATTTTATCCGGAGAGTATTTGTGAAAGGTTCAAAGCTTCTCAGTGGTTCCTTCGTTCTTGCCTTGTCGGCAGTGGTTATGGCTGGATGTGCTTCTCAAGCACCTCCGACAGCCACTTCTCCTGCCGCAAATACCACAGCCACGGCTTCCAATCAGAAGGAATTGAAGAATGTACGGGTGCAGCTTTCTTTCTTGATGCAGAGTCTGGATGCTCCCTTAGTTGTAGCCATTAATAAGGGCTACTTTGCCGAAGAAGGGTTGAATGTCACCTACGAGCGGGGCTTCGGCAACAGCGACACGATCAGTAAGCTGGGCACGGGTAACTTTGACCTGGCCTTCAGCGATATGTACAACGCGCTGGAATTCAATGAAAAGAACCCTGGTAGCAAAGTCATTGCAGTGGCAGTCACTCAGAGCAAAGCTCCTTTCTCGGTGATCACACTGAAAGAAAAAGGCATCAGTGATCCCAAAGGACTGGCCGGCAAAACCCTGGGTGCCCCCGCCGGTGATGGCCCTCGCAAATTGTTTCCTCTGTTTGCGAAGGAAGTAGGGCTGGACCCCGCCTCGGTGCAATGGACGACGATGGAACCAAAGTTGAGAGAAACCTTCCTGCTGCAGGGCCGGGTTGATGCCGTCAGCGGCTTTTCTACATCGATCCTGCCCAGCCTGCTCAAGGGTGGCAAGAAGATGGAAGATATCAGCATCTTCTACTACACCGATAACGGACTGGACTTTTACGGCAACGCGATCCTGACCCGGGCAGAGTTTGCCGAGAAAAATCCAGATGTCGTGAAGGGCTTCGTTCGTGCCTACATGCGAGGCATGCAGGATGTGTTGAAAGACCCCTCCGCCGGGCTGGATGCGGTTCTGGCTGCCGATCAGAGCAAACTGATGGATCGAAATGCCGAAAAGGTGCGTCTGCAGGTTGCTTTAGAGCGGATGTATGTCACTCCCGAAGTAGAAAAACTAGGATTGGGAGCGATCGATCCCAAGCGTTTAGAAGCCACAATCAAACAAACCGTAGAAGGGTTTCAGTTGAAGACCAATCCCACGATCGCAGATATCTATACAGACAAGTTTTTACCACCGACTGAACAACGGCAAATTCCACCCAGCGGTGAACGCAAACCTTTGAGTTAACCTACCAGCGCAAGTCATCAACCCCACTTTGGAACTGGTAACAGAACCGGTTTTTAGTCGGTATCTGTTACCAGTTTGACGATTGAATATCCCATTTATTGCCAATCTATCAACTTCGGCTTATGGTACAGCGTCTTGTCGATTCTTCCTCTCCAGATTCCCTGGCTTCAGCACCGCCGTTGCTGGAGTTCGCGCAAGTAGGTCTTGAGTACCCCTTTGAAGGATCTATGCGGCGGATTATTCAAGAGATCAGCCTGTCGATCCAGCCGGGGGAGTTTGTTTCCTTTGTAGGGCCAAGTGGTTGCGGTAAAACCTCAATTCTGCGGATGGTATCCGGTCTCAGCCCAGCTCCGATCGGCGAGATTCGGTATCGGGGAGAGCGGATTTCTCGCCCCCTCAAAAATGTCGGGATCGCCTTCCAAAACCCGGTGTTACTGCCCTGGCGCAACACCTTAGATAACGTCCTGCTGCCCCTGGAAATTGTTAAGCCCTACAAGCGTGAGTTCAGGCAGAAGCGTCAGGAGTTTGTCCGGATGGCTCAAGACCTCCTGTCTACAGTGCGGTTACAGGACTTTCAGAAGCAGTACCCCTGGCAGCTGTCGGGGGGGATGCGGCAGCGAGCTTCCCTCTGTCGGGCCTTGATTCACCAGCCCGAAATTCTCCTACTGGATGAACCCTTTGGAGCGCTGGATGCCTTTACCCGCGAAGAAATGTGGGTCATGTTGCAGGCTCTCTGGATGCGAGTTAAGTGTGTTGGCATCTTGATTACCCATGATTTGCGGGAGGCCGTCTTTTTGTCAGACAAGGTTTTTGTCATGAGTTCTCGACCCAGTTCCATTATTCATAGCGTCGAGATCAACCTGCCTCGCCCCCGCACCCTGGAAATGGAACTGGACGATGAGTTCAACCATTACTTCTCCAGTATTCGGAAGCATATTCAGCACAACTAGTGGTTGATCAGATATCATGGAAAAATTTTTGAAATCGCGGGCAGCGGGGTTTGTCCTGCCCTTCATCGCTACCATTTTGCTGTTTGCTTTCTGGGAACTGGTAGTGATTATTTTCAAAATCCCCCCCTTCAGCCTGCCTGCTCCCAGCAATATCTTTCAGGCTATGACAAACTTTGCACCCCAGCTCCTGGCTAACGCCTGGCGCACTCTCTGGACAACCATGGTGGGGTTTGCTCTGGCAGTTCTGGTGGGAGTAATTTTAGGATTTTTAATTGGCTATTCTAAAACGGCCTACCTGACTCTGTATCCCCTGCTGGTTGCCTTCAACACCATTCCCAAGGCGGCGATCGTCCCCCTCCTGGCCATCTGGTTTGGAGCCAATGCGATTCCAGCAACGGTGACGGCCTTTTTGCTGGCCTTCTTTCCAATTGCGGTGAATGTGGCGTTGGGTCTGGATACGGTAGAGCCGGAAATGAAAGATGTTTTGCGATCGCTGGGAGCCAGCAAGACTGAAACCTTTCAGAAGGTGGGCTGGCCCCACACCCTACCCTATATTTTTGCGTCTCTCAAAATTGCAGCATCCTTTGCTTTCATTGGAGCTGTGATTTCTGAGTCTGTCGCTTCCAATGCAGGGCTGGGTTATTTGATTGTCCAGGCAACATCGAGTTTTGATATTCCCCTGGCCTTCGCAGCCCTGCTCATTCTGGCAATTTTGGGTGTCATTCTCTACGGCTTCTTCGCGGTTGTAGAGAAGAAAATCATTTACTGGGCACGCTAAAACTCCAGACGTTTCCTTTGACAGCCCTACGGAGCCAATTCAACTGAGCTTACAGATCATTGGGACGAAACCATGTCCAATGACGGAAGCTGGGGTGAACATGCCCGTAGGGTTCGTGCTGTTCTGGGGTGTCATTAACCGGATTTGGAGTTACAGCCGGTGCATTCAGTTTCTTTTCAAGACGACGATGTAAAAATTTCATAGGATTAACTCCTTTGCCTTAGCTAGATATAGTTTGAGCCGGCTTCTTCTCAAGGGAGGGAAGGTGAGAGGCCCCGAAAAGCCCTTAGTACAGAACCAACTACTTATATCTGTATTATAAGCTACAAATTTCTCGCTTTTAAGAAATATACAGGATTGCTGACAACGGCAATTCAAACATCGCCATTTTTACCCCCCAAACCCCCTGGGAAGGGGAAGAGAATAGAACCCTTCAACTCAAGAAAACCTGATGCCACCCCCCTCTTTCTGGAGGTGAGTGTTCAGGCCCTAGAGCGATCGCAGGTAGGGCTCAGCAACCGCCTCTTGCCAGGAGTTCTCCAATCCGGCGCCGCCCTCCGGGTATCGCCTGCCCCCGCAATGTCACAGGAAGCTGACTTTTGCATACTGTATACCGTATACAGAAGCAATAGAATTCTGTATTATTGGCAAGGTCAAATCTGATAATTATTGCGGTTCAACCTGCCAAATTGTCAGAGAACTGCTACATAGGTTGCAAAGTTTAACTCACAACTGTTGATTTAATGTTAAAGACAACAGTTTGATAGATGTCTAAGTTTAGACTACGTAAATGCAGAACGAACTTGTATAGAAATTACAGGGTTGGATCTGCCTTTTTTGATTCGCCATTGTTGATTTAGTTTAAGGAGCATTCTATCCGATGACTCAGTTTCTACGTAAAACATTTAAGGGTATGGTGTTGTCCTGCATGTTATTTGCCAATCTACTGATTGGCTCCGTGATGCCAGCTCATGCAGCTGAGTATTCTAAAGTAGAATTGCAGGTCAATCAGTTCATGGCTGAGAGCCCATCGGCCATCTTTTTAGCGGATGCTGTTGCTGCCCCCGAGACAGAGGCAGCAGATGCCGATGCCGCAGCTGAAGAAGCCGCTAAAGCAGAAGCCAAACAGGCAAAAGAAGCCGCTAAAGCAGAAGCTAAAAAGGCAAAAGAAGCCGCTAAAGCAGAAGCTAAAAAGCTAGAGGCAGAAAAAGAGGCAGCAGAAAAAGCAGCAAAGGCTAAAGCGAAGGAAGAAAAGAAAGCTGCTAAGGCAGAAGCCAAGCGGTTAAAGCAAGAGCAGGAAGCCGAGGCAGAAGCTGCCAAAGCCAAAGCCAAAGAAGAAAAGAAAGCTGCCAAGGCAAAGGAAGCTGAGGAAGCCACAGCAACCAGTGAATCTGCTTCATAACCTTCGTTTCTCTGTGCATTGTCTACGGCGATCGCACAGCTATTTGCATTGAGAGAAAGCAATGACTGTAGCTCCAGAGCGGAATGATACGTTTAGCCTGAGTGCTTTTCTGATCAGTGATGGGCCTGCGGGCTTCTTACTGAGTTGGGTGGCCGGTTTCGTTGATACTTCTGCGTTTATCATTTTGTTTGGCATTTTCACAGCCCATGTCACGGGCAATATTGCTCTGGCCGGCTCCTCTTTTGTCAGTTCTGACCAGGAAACAACCATTACGCGCCTGCTAATGTTGCCGACCTTTATGTTAACGGTCGCCTTTACCTCATTACTGGCCCGCTATGCTCGACGGAGAAAATGGCCTGTTTTTGCAGTGCTCCTCACGGCTGAAGCGATCGCCCTGGTGGTTTTTATGATCATTGGCACCAGCCTGTCTCCAGCCCTGGTTTTAGATGTGCAGGAAGAGTACATTCTGCCCATCGGCATGTCTGGGGTCGTGGCCATGGCGATCCAGAATGCCCTGATGAAAGAATCCCATGGGGTTTTCAAAAGCTACATTCCAACCACCGTCATGACGGGGAATACGACCCAACTGACGATCGACCTGGTACAGCTTCTCAGTGCAAAGTTTTCGTCAGGTGAGACGGCCCAGCGAGAGGCGGAAGAAGCCCTGGAACGGATCGGCCGATTTGTCCCAGTAATTGCAGGTTTTGCCCTGGGCGGCTTAGGTGCAGCCTGCTTTGTACTGCTGTGGGAGTCCTGGTGGAGCCTGATCTTGCCCCTAATTCTGATCTCTATCCTGGCGATCGCAGCCTACATTCACCACTATCGGCAATCCTCGATTGCCTAGTTCAAGGGGTTTTCCCTGCGTCTTAACATAATTTGGAAGGGTTCTGTGATGAAACGCCTATTAGTGTCAGTCCTTGCCTGGGTAATGGTAACCCTTGGCCTAGCCTGCTCAACCACCCCAGCCTATGCCATGCCAGGCCTATCCCTGGGAATACCTGCTTTTCCCCTGGCAGAAGCTTCTGGCCAGTTAGACAAAGACTTAATGACCCAGTTGGAAACCGAGATACTACCCCAACTGGAAGCCATATTTAACCCCGAACAGCGGGAACAGTTCAAAACCAGTATTGCTAACGGCACCAGCTTTCGCAAAGCCTTTAAGTCTCTCGTACTAACCCCTGAGCAGAAAACCCAACTCAAGACCCTGCTCAAGTCTGCGTCTGAAAAAGGAGCTTTTACCTCCTTAACTCCCGAGCAGAAGAAACAACTCTTTATGAAGAAGAAAGAGATTTTCATGCCAACCTCGGAGGAAATTACTGACAAGGTAAGTGCCGCCATGAAGGATAAGGGAGCTACTTTACCGGAAGGGGTGAAGGAAAAGATTGAGGCGGGCATGAAGAAAAAAGATGCATTTCTGCCGAGTGCAGGAGACATTGGTGAAAAGATCAGTGCGGGGGTAAAGGCCATCCAGGGCAAGCTGGAAGAGTAACCGTGACTCCATCCGGGACAGTCGTGAGTAGGTCTTAGTACCTTAATTTGGGAGTGCAGGTAATGGTTTGGTTCAGACCGTTACGGCTCTCCCAAATCTCTTCAGTAGCCTTTACAGAAAGGGACATTGGTCAGAATCAACGTTTAGCCTGGGTTCAACTAGGCTCTATTGCCTTTGAGAACAGGCCAGAAATGGAATGAGAGATTGAGATTATCGCTTCTCCCCGGAGAGTTCCGCCATTGCTAGTGTTGCAAACACCAAATTTTGCAACATGGGGTAAAGGGTTTCCCCCCTTCACCCCTTACAAAACTTTCGTTTTGCTGTACTAGTTGGTCAGTTTTGAGGTGTGACAGTATGGATTCTTTATTGGGAGCGATCGACAATCAAGTTGTTTTGTTAATTGGGGCCGTTACCGTTGCCCTACTGGTTCTGAGGTTATTGTTTAATGTTTTGCGGATTGGGTCAGGCACTATTTTAACGATCGTGGTGATTGTTCTGGTGCTGCAATATGCTTTTGGCATTAGTCCCAGGCAGTTATGGTTTGAGATCAGCCATTTACCCCAGGATCTGGTGCAGTTGGTCAAAAGCTTTGGTTAGAGGAAGATTATGCCCAAGCAGATCAAACAATTTCTCACCCTGGGGTTGCTACTCTGCCTCACGCTCATCCTCTGTACAGGCTTCGCTGGCCCAGCCCGGGCCGGAAAAGCCATGAAGTCCCTGGCCTTAGCGCCCAGCAGCAGTACGGTTGAAGTTGTCGCCCTGTATGAAACCTCCTACGCGGCTCAAAAGACGGTAGCCAAGGCTCTAAAAACCAGCAGTAAGTTGATGAAAAAAGCCGCCGGGTTTCAGGGGTTTTCCTTGCTGCAGAGCCAGGATGGTAAGCAGGTAGTGGCCTTTTCTCAGTGGCAAGACCTGGCCAGCTACCAGGCTTACACCGCCTCCCAACCGACGGATTCCAACCCGCCCAGCCCATCTCCTGGCCTGGCCCCACCCCCTGCTCCAACCCAGGTGCAGATGTTTGAAGGAGCTACAACTCAAACCGCGATCGCTGGAGCCACCCCGGCCCTGAGAGGCAAAGAAGCGGTGGTGCAACTGGTAGAATTTACCACCAAAACTCCTGAAGGCCGTACCAGGGTTTTGAACCATCTGCAAACCGTAGTTCCTGACCTGCTACAAAAACAACCAATTCCTCAGTCGATGGTGGTTTTGCGGGGTGTAGACAATGGCCCGATTGCCCTCTTAACCAACTGGAACTGTAGCGCCCTGTTTGAAGATGTCGGTAAACCGACCCCCTTTGTACCTGACGATGAGTTAGTTGCCTTAGCAGACAGCCAGCAACAGCTCTATAACGTTGTGACGATTATTCCCACAGAAGCGAAAAAAGAAGCGAAAGCGGACGATTAAAATCCCGATCCCTACCTCTCCCCTCATCCCTGCCTGGGAACAGGTAGCCAGAATAATAGCTGCATAAAAGCTCCCGTAATTCCCATTTAGAGTCGCGGGAGTTTATTACGGAATTTTCTCAGCCAGGGTGTAGCCTTCCATGGCCAACAGAGCTTATTCTGGCATTGTTTGTTTTGATTCATGGAGGATGCATGTTCGACTTCTTTCCATCCAGACCATTGCTGTTGACTGGATTACTCGCAGGAGTTGCGACTATTGCTCCCGCTGGAGAAGCCAGAGCAGTGGATATCCAGAACCTCCGCAGCTTTGAAGACTGGTGTGTAGCCCGGGCCAGTTTACCACCAGGGGCCAGAGACACCGTGAATGCTTTACTCGCCGCAGCAGACACAAAAGATTGTAAGCGGGCCGCGACACTGTTTTCCCGGACAGAAAGCTTGAGGTTGAGTTTTTCCTACTCTGGACAGATCAAATGCACAGTGCCGCAGTCGCTACCGGCATTATTACCAATGCCCATGCCTTCCCAGCGCTATTTTCCGCCACCGATTGCCTATGGCGAACCGTTACAACCTTTTCCCGATATTCTGATACTGCCAGAACGATCGCTCTACAGCAATCAGTTTATGCTGTCTGATTTACGCCCCCTGACAGCTCTAACAAATTTAATAGACCTGAGCATCGGGTATGGGGAAATCTCAGATTTAACCCCCCTCACCAATTTACCAAATTTAAAACACTTATCAATTTACAGCAATCATTACTGCAAACAACCCACAACCGACATATCACCGCTGGCAACCCTGAAAAATCTCACAAGCCTCAATTTAAGAAATAACAAAATCACCAGTATTGAACCAATAAAATACCTGAAAAATCTAATTACTTTGAGATTGGAATCTAACCAGATTAAATCTTTAGAACCAATTAGTTCTCTAACCAATTTGGAGGTATTATCCCTATCTGGAAACCAGATCAGTAATATTGAGCTATTAAGCTCCCACACCAGGCTGAAATATCTCTATCTAAGTGGCAATCAATTAACAGATATCACCCCCTTACAAACTCTCAGTAACCTGACCGAGGTTGCTCTAGCTGAAAATCAGATTACTGACCTGGCACCCCTGCGAACTTTGACGGCACTGAAATACCTTGAATTGAACAGCAATCAAATTTCTGATTTGAGTCCCCTACAATCTCTCACCCAACTTACCACCCTCCACATCAGAAACAATCGCATCTCTGATTTACGCCCATTACAATCTCTCACTCGATTGAGCACCTTAAATCTTGGCAGAAATCAGATCACTGAGTTAACCTCCCTGCGATCGCTGACCAATCTATACACTGTCAATCTATATGGCAACCAGGTCACCAATCTACAACCGCTTCAGAGCTTGCAGAAACTAGCTATCCTTGATTTGACGAATAACCGGGTTAAGACGGTCAGCCCCCTGAGATCGCTAAAGCAGTTAGACCAATTGAGAATTGGCGGCAACCCGGTCACCCCCGGTGTTGCTCGGGCTCTGCCAGGGGTAGAAACGATCGACACAAGCACGACCGAGTTTGCTTTAGTCCTCCCCAGGCCACCACGAGCCTATAAACCCGTTCCCAACCTGTTCAAGCTGCCCCAGCCCCGACGCAGGTGGCCAACCCCCTCCCAACCGGTGCTACGCAGTCCGGTTTTTCTGCCCAACCGCCTGCCTCCTACACCCAATCGCCTGCCGCCGACTACTGCACCTGGGGGCAGGTAACTTTGATCAAGTAGCCCCCCGCTTCTAAAACAAAGTCATCAAAATCGTTGTCTTTTCCGGGCCGGGGCAACCCCTGATCATCCCAGGAAATCCGGGTACCTACCAGATCATTGTCCTGGCCACTGTCTAATCCACCCTGAAACTGGGCCGCATTCAGATTGATGGCCTGGACAGTCCGGCGAGTAGCTCCCGTCGGGCTGACAGACTCTAGATATAAGGTGTAGCGCTCTCCCGCCTTGAAGGTGAATTCTACTAAAGAGCTGGCATTGCCTTCTCCATTCACGATCGTGCCACCGCCAACGGTTCCCAGGTAGTCGAGCGGGGTTCCGGTATTATTGACTCCGGGCGAAGCTGGCTGTCTCTGGCGATCGCCATAGCTGTCGTAGGGTTTCACTTCTCGAAATAAAACCGTTTGTTCCCGTCGATCCAGGTTAACAATGCCAACCGTTGACTGATAGGCCCCATGGGTTTCCTTCACTTCAAACTCGACCACCGTATCTTCAGAAAAGACAAAGGCACTATTTCCCAGGCTGTCTTGCTGCACCTGCCCGGGTAGTTGGGCCGGGGCCGGGGCGGCAACCAGGCTGGTTCCGGCAACCAGGCTGCTAAAGATACAAACCAGTCGATGGTAGAAATGTTTGAGTTGGGCCATGACTAAATTACTCCTGCTCACCGTCTATTTACTCAATTGTTTTACCAGGTACGCCGAGCGGCATTGCCCCCCGCTTTTTGCAGTTCCGTCAGGGTTTGCCGCAGGGTTTCCGCCTCCGATCGCAATTCTTCTAAGCGCCCACAGGCTTGAGGCAGGGGCGGCGGCGGCGCTGGTTTACGGGCAAACCGGCGGGGTTTGGGATCTCCCTGTTGTTCAATTTCAGCGATCGCAACATTACAGGCCGTATAGACCTCCTGAGCTTCCTGGTTAAGCCGGTTAACCCGAGCAACCAGTTCTGGATCAATGCCGTTGCCCCTGATCAAAGGAGCTGTATTGTTCCAGATATTGGTGCCAGTAGTATCGGTATAGTTGCGCTGGGCAGAGGCAGAGGCCGGACTCAGGCTGATCAGGACAATCGCACTTGCCACCATGCGCCACTTGTTGGCTCGACTCATCGCACATCTTCTCCTCACTTAAAAACTCCTCACTTAAAAACTAAAAGACAACCCGGCTCCCAGGACAAATCGAGGAGCCCGATCCTGGGAAGTCACCACATCTCGGACAGCAGGCGTGATGACCAATGGAAAGTTACGAAATGGCGAGATCGAGAGTCCGAGGGCCAGATCCTGACCGGTCCATTCAGCGATCAGACTGACCGGACGCACCACGCGCAGGGCCAGATTACCAAACACATTGACATTATCAATCCCGGCATCGATCGCCCCATTGGAGCGAAACTGGTTATTGCCCAGACCCACGGTTAAGGACAGACGGCTGAAAGCATCATCCAGGGAGTCTTTTAATCGGAAGACCTTCGTGGCAGCCCCATAGAAGGAATGCTCAAAATCATTCCGCCCAATATTGACAAAGCCATTCCAGCCCAGGGCCACCCCCACATCTCCGGCAAAGCGTCGATGCAACTTGGCATTAAACCCCCCTTCCCCAAAGTTTGGATTATTCGCAAAGGCATAGGATAGTTCTGCCCCGATCGCCCGATCGGCATCCCCTAACCCCAGACCTACGCCAAAAGCAGCGGCATCAAAGTCATCCACCCGCACATCCGACTGGTAGGTTCCGCTGATCCAGACTGTATTTCTGTCAGCCCCATAGCCTACGGGAATATAGATACTGAGAGCCGGGGAAGCTTCCTGGGTGGTGATCTCTGGCAACACCAGCGGTTGCAGCGGCTCTGGTCGGGGACAGCCCTGGGAACCGGTAGCCTGGGCAATCTGCAAACAGGGTTGGGCGGCAGCAGGTCTGGCATCGGCTACAGCCTCCACCTGTAGCACATTCCCAGCATTTGCTTTATTTTCAGGGGCGGGGGTTCCTGGTTCCAGAGCCGTCAGAGCCACCGCCGAAGTTTTGGCCCTGGCATCGATAAACTGTTCCACAGATAACCCAGGATCGCTGGCCCTGGGGACAGAAATCCTTGGGGATGCAGCAGGTTGAGCGGTGGGAACCAGGCTCTCTGACAACGCCCGTGAACTAAAGCCAGGTTGCAGGGCAGCGGAGGCGGAGTCCAATACCCTTTCTGGGGCAGCAATCAGTTGAGTGATCTGAATCGGGGCAGGCACCTGAGGCCGATTCAGCCTGCTGGCTTCCGCCTGGTCGCCCTCAGGTGGCAAAGGCTCTAAAGTTTCGCCCGCCCCCACAGGCAGACTACTCGCTGAAATCGCCGATAGGGTACAGAGGGCGATACCGGAAAAACGCATAATGCTCTCCTGCAACTCACACCAAAAGAAACGGTGAATTCTTTAGAAAAGGGAATTTGATTATTCCCTTCCCTATACAGGAGCGGCCAGATAAAACAGGACAAAATTATCCCTGCTTAACTTGCCTGGACTGGAGTGAGACAGTATTCGAGGAAGTAGCCCTACCGACAGGTCTTGCGAGGGGATGTAGCCCTGGGCACAAAAACATTCTGACCATCGGTATACTGTATACGAAATATTTTTCTTTAAAATTTCTAAAACCTCAGGAGCCCTAAAACTTGGGGTTTCAGGAATTCCCAGGATTCTTGAAACCCCAGGGGACTGTTACCCTCCATGGGTTTACCCCTGAAGTCAGTATTCCGTTTGGCAAACACCCCCTTTATTAACGACAGATAATAGCGATGAGCGAATTGCCCCAAAGCCTGGTTCTCGAGAGCAACCAGGAACTAGTTGAGCCACCATCAACTAGTGAATTGATCTACGGTTTAGACGATCGTCCCCCTGTGTTTGAAGCAATTTTTGTTGCATTGCAGCATGTCCTGGCGGCCTTTGTGGGCATCATCACTCCACCGTTAATGATTTGCAGTAGTTTGGGGCTGGATCCGGCCAACACCAGCTACATCGTCAGTATGTCCCTGTTTGCCTCGGGACTATGCACCTTTATTCAATGTAAGAAGATTGGGCCGATTGGCTCGGGGTTACTCAGTTTGCAGGGAACCAGTTTCGCCTTTCTCGGGCCAATTTTAGGAGTGGGTACGGTCGCCTTGCAAAGGGGCCGATCGCCCCAGGAAGCGTTAGCCCTGATTTTTGGGGTTTGCTTCTTTGGTGCCTTTGTAGAAATCATTCTGAGCCGATTCCTGCACCTGATGGGCAAAATTATCACGCCGGTGGTGTCGGGCTCCGTAGTCATGATCATCGGTCTGGGATTAATCAAAACCGGCATTATCAGTCTGGCCGGAGGAGTGGCAGCCCAACAAAATGGCAGCTTTGGCAGTGGGCAAAATCTCTTGTTGGGAGGGGGAGTTTTACTGACGGTACTGATTTTATCAGCGGCCAAAAGCCGGTTTTTACGGATGGGGGCGATCGCCATTGGGTTAATTGGTGGTTATATCGTGGCCATGCTGCTGGGCATGGTTGATTTTAGTGTTTTGAGTAACCTGGCGATCTTTAGCCTCCCCAGGCCGTTCCGCTACGGTTTGAGTTTTGACCTGGGGGCGTTTTTACCTTTTATCTTGCTCTATGTGCTGACGGCGATCGAAACCGTAGGGGATCTGACGGCCACCTCCGCCGTATCAGGGGAACCCGTATCCGGGCCAGTCTATGTCCGCCGCCTGAAGGGAGGAATTCTGGGAGACGGAATTAATTCGGCGATCGCGGCCCTGTTGAATACCTTTCCCAGCACCAGCTTCAGCCAAAATAATGGGGTGATTCAGATGACCGGAGTGGGTAGTCGCTACGTTGGGTTCTTTGTCGCCGCTATCTTTGCCATCCTGGGACTGTCTCCAATGGTTGGTGGCTTTTTTCAGGCCATTCCCCAACCGGTTCTGGGAGGAGCTACCACCGTCCTGTTTGGCTCTATTGCCGTGGCCGGTTTGAATATCGTATCGTCTAGCCAACTCGATCGGCGATCAATAACCATTGTGGCGGCTTCCCTGGCCATGGGTCTGGGTGTGGTCTATGCTCCAGAAATTTTTAACGATAAGCCAGCGATGATTCAAAATCTATTCAGCTCCAGCATTGCCACTGGAGGGTTAACGGCAATTTTACTCAGCTGGTTACTTCCTGATCACTCCACTGATCAAGAAAGTTCCTCGATCGAATCTCAGGGCTGAGCCTCTCCCGATGCAGGCAGTATTCCTCTGACCCTGCTAAATCTTGCAGCATCCTGGTTGTGCTACTCTCTCCCCCTGCTGCCATCATCAGAGATAGTTCTGGAAAGCCATAAATTTTGCAACTTCTATGTTAAATCTTATGTAACATTGGGGTCAGTTTTGTTACCCGAATTAAATTCAATTTAGATTCGTTTCCTTCAGTGCGGTTCTGAGCTGCGGCCTGATGTAGAAACTATTGAGTGGCCTTTGTTGGTATATTGATTTCCTTACCAGACAATGCTTTTCCTACAGTAAAAAGGAGCAGGTGCTTGACTCGGTTTCCCAGATCGCTTCAGCGAAATCAGTCGTTGAAAGACCAGGCTTATCAGACTCTACGCAAAATGATTTTGTCGGGTGAACTGGCTCCAGGTCAGCGGTTAGTCGAGGCCCAGTTGGCCAGAGAGCTTCAGGTTAGCCGCACTCCGATTCGAGAAGCCCTGGGTCAGTTACAACGGGAATCCCTGGCCATGGTTCACGCTGAGCATGGTCTTCAGGTTTCGACGTTTTCGGCACAAGATGCCGCCCAATTGTACGAGTGCCGCATCGCTCTAGAACAGGTTTCAGTTATGGCGGCCTGTGACAAGGCTACGGCGGCCCAACTCCGCAAGCTCCATCGCGTCGTCCAGCAATCCGAAAAGTTAACCGATACCAAACCCTCCCAATTGCTGGATTTTCAACTGCTGGATCTGGACTACCAGTTTCACCGCCTAATTTCTGAAATGTCTGGCAACCTGTGGTTACAAGTCATGCTAGACCAGATTTTCGACAAGATGATGTTGCTGAGAATTCAAACAATTCGGCAGAACCAGAATGTGTTAGATATTCGGGCCGAACATCGCCATGTGTACGAAGCGATCGCCCAACGCAACTCAGAAGTAGCCGTAGCAGCGGTGATCAGTCACCTCAATGCAGCTAAATCCAGGGTGGTACATGAACTGCAAATTACTCGCTCAGAGACGGAAGCGACCTGACGATCGCCTTTCTCTGACAAATAACACGGCCCCCCAGAAACACTGGAGATAAGTTTTAATACCTAATAAGATCCCAGGCCGCTGGTAAGCTACGGGGAAATTGTTTAATTTTTTGGGGATCCGTGGAACTCTACTAATGTATCTATCCCTCAGGATCACAAACTAATTAAAACCAAATTTTTAATCTTTCAGGCGCGGCTCCACCCTGCTTTAAAGGATTAAGTTCCGGGTTTTATTCAATTCACGATCCTTAAGAGAACCCGATCCATCACCTTCTGGGGCAACCAGTTTCCAGGCCCCTACTCGCCTGCCCCTGCTCTTCTCTGGTCAGGAAGTGAGCTGTTCCATGCACGATCGATTGTCCCTCGCTCTATTAACCCTTGACACTCGTATCGAGGACTGGAATCTTTATGGTCACTTTTTACAGCCGACCGGGGCCTATCCCTGTCAACTGATCAGGGGCAGCACCCTTTCAGAAGCGATCCAGCGGTTGCAACAGGCGGTTCCCGATATCCTGCTACTGGACGGACACAACTCTGGAACCCAGGGGTTAGAGTTGTTACATCAGATCAGGAGTACTATCCCCTCCACACGAATGGCCATCGTCATTCTGGCCAACCAGCATGATTTAACCAGCGCCATTCAGGCGATGAAAGCGGGAGCCCAGGACTATTTACTCAGAGACACCCTGACCCCCGAAAACCTCGATCGAGCCATTGCCGAGGTCGGCCAGCAGCTAACACACACCCGGCACCTGGTGGAGTGGTATCAACCCCAGCAACAACTGATTGCCGGTATCGCCCTGCGTATTCGTCAATCCCTCCGGTTAGAAGAGATCTTATCAACCACCACCGATGAGGTACGCCAGTTTCTCAGCACCGATCGCGTCCTGGTCTACCAGTTTCACCCTGACATGAGTGGCACCATTGTGGCCGAATCGGTCCTGTCCCCCTGGACCGTATCCCTCGGCTCCCAGGTCAAAGATACCTACTTTCAGCAGGAAGGAGCGACTGCCTACCTGCAGGGCAGGAAACAAATTGTTGAAGATGTAGAGCAGGCAGGCTTAACCGAATGCCATCTCCAATTTTTACAGGCCCTTGAGGTAAAAGCCATTCTGGTCGTGCCGATTTTGGTTAACAACCAGCTCTGGGGGCTGCTGGTCGCCCATCATTGTACGGCTCCTCGTAAGTGGCAATCAGAAGAGGTCAATCTGCTAGAAACCCTGGCAGTGCAGATTGCCATCGCAATTCAGCAGGCCAGTGCCTACGAACAGGCCCGCACCGAACTGCAAGAACGCATCCAGATCGAGAAAGACCTGCGGGAAAGTGAAGAACGCTTCCGTAATACGTTTGAACAGGCTGCCGTAGGGATCGCCCATCTCTCTTCTGACGGACATTTCATTCGCCTGAATCAGCATTTTTGTGAGATTACAGGCTATACTGCCCGGGAACTCCAGGCCCTGACTCTGCAAGAAATTACCCACCCGGATGACCTGATCACCGATCTCAAGCAAATGCGAAACCTGCTGATCGGCAAAATTCAGACCTTTTCCGTGGAGAAACGGTGTATTCGCAAAAATCGCTTGCTCGTCTGGATCAACCTGACCCTCTCCCTGGTACGCGATCAGGTCGGTGAACCCAAATATTTCATCGCAGTCATCGAAGATATGACCGCCCGCAAACAGGCAGAGGCCGATCGGCTCGAGGCTGAGAAGGTGCGCTTAGAGTTAAAGCTGCTGGATACCATTCTGGACACGATTCTGGCCGGTTATTGGGATGCTGACATTCCCAACCATCAGCAATACATCAGTCCCGGCTTCAAACGGATGTTTGGCTATGAGGAAGACGAGTTAGCCAACTCCCCCGATACCTGGAAACAGTTAGTATTTCCGGAGGATCTACCCAGAGCCCTAGCTAATTTTGAGCGTCATGTCGAGAGCCATGGGCAGATACCTTACTACAATGAGTTGAGGTATCGTCATAAAAATGGCTCGATGGTCTGGGTGATGTGTTCTGGGCGGGTGATTGCCTGGGATGCAGCGGGGAATCCCCTGCGAATGATTGGTTGTCACATTGACATCACAAAACTCAAGCAGGCAGAAGAGGCGGTCACCAAATATGCCTGGGAAGTTCAAGATCTCTATAACAATGCCCCCTGTGGTTATCACTCCCTGGATTCCGAGGGCAATTTCATCAACATTAACGATACCGAATTGCAATGGTTGGGGTACCGGCGAGAAGAGATGTTGGGCCAGCCCTTTACCCGGTTCATCACCGAAGCAGGTATCCAGAAATTTCAGCAAATCTACCCCCTCTTCCAGCAGCGGGGTTGGGTAAAAGATCTCGAGTTCGATATGGTCTGCAAGGATAACACCCTTTTTCCGGTGCTGATCAGTGCAACGGCCGTACAAAATGTCGATGGCAGCTACTCCCATAGTCGCTCTACCCTGTTTGATATTCGTGACCGGAAACAGGCCGAAACCCAGCTACGCCAGATTAACCAACAACTGGCCCAGACCAACGGGGAACTGGCCCGGGCGACCCAGATGAAAGACGAGTTTCTGGCCAATATGAGTCACGAACTGCGTACCCCTCTGAATGCCATTTTGGGCATGTCTGAATGCTTACTGGAGGAAATTCAGGGGCCGTTAAATGAGCAACAGCGACGATCGATCGCCACCGTTGAACGGAGTGGGCAACATTTGCTGGGACTGATTAGCGATATTCTGGATCTTTCCAAGATTGAAGCCGGGAAACTCGAACTTGACCTGAGCCAGGTTTCTGTAGCCCACCTCTGCCAATCCAGTCTGAGCTTTGTCAGACAGCAGGCACTCAAAAAACAAATTCAATTAAATCTGGCCCTCGCCTCTAACCTGAAAGACGCAGTGTTAGACGAGCGGCGGATCCGCCAGGTTTTGATCAACCTGCTGACCAACGCCGTCAAGTTTACGCCTACCGGTGGCAAAGTTACCCTGGAAGTTCACTACGAACCCCTGGAGGTGAATCTGGCCGAGCGCATCACGGTCGTTCGCCCTGCCACGGAGGACGATCTCTCGCTTGATGGCCATTTGCAGAAGCGGGCCTGCTACCTCTGTATCTCTGTGGTTGATACGGGAATTGGCATCAGTCCTGCCGATCAGGCCAAACTATTTCAACCCTTTGTCCAAATTGACAGTGCCCTCAATCGCCAATATGCCGGTACGGGTCTGGGGTTGGTTCTGGTCAAACGGATTATCGAGCTGCATGGCGGAGATATCAGCCTGCAAAGTATTCCCCGGGAAGGCAGTTGCTTTACCGTGCGCCTGCCCCATAACCAGCTAGATCCTAAAACCACCATGGCCGCTTCGCCAGAACCCCAGCCAGTGCCATGGTCAGAACCTCGCTCTTTCTCAGAAATCAGCCCCGGGATGGAGGCGATCGAATCTCCTTTGATCCTCTTAGCAGAAGATAACGAAGCCAATATCAATACAATTTCTAACTACTTAAAAGCAAAAGGCTATCGGATTCAGGTGGCCAGCAACGGAGCGGAAGCGATCAGCCTGATCCAGCAGCATCCCGATCTGGTCATCATGGACATTCAGATGCCGGGAGTGGATGGCATAACCGCCATTCAACGGATTCGCCAGAATCCTGAGTATCATTCAATTCCAATCATTGCCCTGACGGCCCTGGCCATGAAGGGCGATCGAGAACAGTGCCTGGAAGCAGGAGCCAGCGACTACCTGGCCAAGCCGGTCAGGCTGAAACAACTGGCAGCAACGATTCAGCACCTTTTACAAAACAGCCTGTAATTGCCCGGCTAGAGAGAGGGACAGCCCAACCTCCTGACTGGGAGATCGGACTGCCCCAACCCGAGGTTATGCCGTTTTTTCTTTTTCTGAGCTGATTAAACCATTCCGATTGAACCTGGGAAAATCTTTCTCAAGACAGGTTACTGCTATGTATCACCCGTCACAGTGCAACTTCATATTGAAATAGGGTGTTGAAACAGCCTGCTAGCGGACTTATACGCTTTTATTTTGAGGTAGATCGACAATTTCAAACCAGTATCGTCCCAGGCTTTGCATCACCTCTACCAGCGAGTTGAAGGTGACAGGCTTGGTGATGTAAGAGTTGGCTCCCAGATCATAGGTGCGGTAGATGTCTTCCTCGGCTTTGGAGGTGGTTAAAATTACGATCGGGATATGGCGCAGGTCGGGGTGGGCTTTAATTTCTTGCAGGGCTTCCCGGCCATCTTTGCGGGGCATGTTCAAATCCAGCAAAATTAAACCGGGGCGGGGAGAGGTTGCCAATTCAGCGTAGTCTCCCCGGCGATACAGGTAATCCAGCAGTTCTTCCCCATTTCTGACACAGTGCAGATCATTGGCAAGACGGCAGGCTTCTAGCGCTCTTTTGGCTAGTAAAAGATCTTCTTCATCGTCATCAGCCATCAAAATTGTGATGGGTTTTCCAGATTTACTCATGCTATAGAACCGGGGTTAGATTGATGCACAGGCAGCGTAACTATAAAGGTTGCTCCCTCCCCTAATTTACTGGTTGCCGTAATACTTCCTCCATGCCGTTCGGCAATTTTGCGGCAAATTGCCAGACCCACACCAGTTCCTTCGTATTCATTACGGTAGTGCAGGCGTTGAAAAACCGTGAAAATTCGATCTAAATACTTTTCTTCAAACCCAATGCCATTATCCTGCACCCAAATCTCACAGAGTTCGATCGCCTCAGTCGGAGCCTGAACCAGACGGGCTTGCAGGCTGATCAACGGCGGTTGATCGGGACGGTTAAACTTTAAGGAATTACTCAGCAGGTTTTGAAACAACTGCCGCATTTGTAGGGGATCGGCATCAATTGTCGGCAGATCACCCACTTCTACCTGACCATTGACCTGCTGAATTTTCACTTCCAGATCCGATAGAACCTCCTGCACCACCCGCTGCAAATTAATTGGTACAAAGGGTTGGGCTTTGGTTGTGACTCGCGAAAAAGCCAGCAGATCATTGATCAGAACTTGCATACGCCCGGCAGCATTCTGCATCCGTTTCAGATATTCCTGACCGGGTTCGGGCAGTACGGAGCCATACTCCCTGACCAGGAGATCGCCAAAAGCCTGAATCTTCCGCAGTGGCTCCTGCAAGTCGTGGGAAGCCACAGAGGCAAAATCTTGCAACTCCTGATTACTCCGCTGCAACTTTTTCGTAAATAACTGTAATGTTATTTCCGCTGCTTTACGCTCGGTGATGTCTTCGATCGCGAGCAAAATCATTCCAGTCTGCACCCCTTTCTGCAAGATCTGGCGGGCGTTTAACATCATAGTCTTGCGCCCAATATGCTGAAAATCATGGGTGACTTCAAAGTTTTCAAAGGCCCTGCCAGTTGCTAGAACCGCCTCTAGCAACTGGCGTAGAGCGGGGATATCCCACTGGTGATTCCCTAAATCGTAAATATATCGGTCTTTCGTTTCTGCCGACAATACCTGAAAACTCCGATAAAAAGAGGAGTTAGCGGTTTTGACCCGTAGCTCCGTATCGAGGACGAGCAAAGGTTCTCTGACGGTTTCAACAATAGCATGGGCAAAATCCAGGGCCTGACAGAGAAATTCTTTTGACTGGGAACTGCCAGGGGTAAAAGAACTATTTTCCAGGTTTAACTCAGACACGAGTATTTCCTCTCTAGCAATGATTACAGATGGGTTTAACCCCACAAAATCTAACCCCTGGAGTCAACGGTTGAAGCAGCAGGGCTAATAGATTGATGCTGGGCACTGAGTTGCCAGTTTAAGCCCACCCGTTCGCCGATCAACTGTTCCATCCTGGCGCGATCGACGGGTCTGGAGAAGAGATACCCCTGGGCATATTCGCAACCCAGGGACTTGAGATGAGACAGTTGATTCTGGTTTTCTACCCCTTCTGCTACCACATTCATCCCCAGGTTCCAGGCCAGGGTTGCGATCGTTCGCACCAGTTCCAGCTTCTCCAACTCCGTGTCCATCTTATTGACAAAGGAGCGGTCAATTTTCAGGGTATCTACCGGAAATCGATAAAGATAACTGAGGGATGAATAACCAGTGCCAAAGTCATCAATCGACAACTGAATACCCAGGGCTTTGAGTTGCTGCAACATGGCGATCGTCGCTTCGGCATTTTCCATGATGGAGCTTTCAGTGATTTCCAGTTTCAAACTGTTAGGATTCACTCCCGTTTTCTGCAAAATTTGCTGCACCCGTTCTATCACATTGGGTTGAGCCAGTTGTTTGCCTGACAGGTTGACACTCATTAGCAGAGGTGGATTGGCCGAAAATACCTGCTGCCAGTGAACCATCTGGCGGCAGGCTTCTTCTAGAACCCACCAGCCGATCGGATTGATTAGACCTGTCTCTTCGGCGGCAGGAATAAACTCTCCCGGTGCCACCAACCCCCGCTGGGGATGTCGCCAGCGCACCAGGGCCTCAAACCCACTCAATCGATTGCTTTTCAGGGCAATGATCGGTTGATAGTGAATCTCAAACTCCTGCCGTTCGATCGCATGGCGCAGATCGGTTTCTAATTGCAACAGGGCGACGGCCTGGGCATGCATACTGATGTCAAACATCTCGTAACGAGACTTGCCCAGCGCCTTAGCCCGATACATGGCGGCATCCGCATCTCGCAAAATATCTTCCGGTTGCTCGTAGCCTGTAGAGCTGAGGGCAATCCCGATACTGGCTGTGACAAACATTTCATGGCCACTCAGGTCAAAGGGATGGAGCAGTTCCGCCTGAATCCGCTCGGCTACCCGGGTTGCATCACTGGTATATTCAATCCCCTCCAACAGAATGACAAACTCATCGCCTCCCAGACGGGCAACGGTATCTTCGGTGCGAATGCAGGACTGCAAGCGCTGGGCCAGGGTGATCAGAAGTTGATTGCCCACCACATGACCAAGGCTATCGTTGACGATTTTGAATCGATCCAGATCCAGAAACAGGACAGCAAATAAATAGTTTTCATTGCGTTTGCTGCGTTCGATCGCCCGTCCCAGTCGATCCATAAACAGGGTGCGATTGGGTAAATCGGTCAATGTGTCATGTAAAGCATCATGCAATAGCTGGTTTTCTGTCTGCTTACGACTGGTGATGTCTGCCAGAGAACCGGCAATCCGCGAAGGTTTACCATTACTATCGTGAACCACCAGGCCGCGACAGAGCATCCAGCGGTAAGCACCATCCCGGTGCAGCATGCGGTATTCACTTTCAAAATCGGGGCTGCGTCCGTCCAGGTGGGCCAGGAGATGGTCTTTGACGGTGGTCAAATCTTCAACATGAATCCGGTTAAACCATTCATCCAGGCTGTTGCTAATATCGCTATCCTCCCAACCCAGCATAGACTTCCAGCGGGGCGAAAAATACACCTGATTGGTTCTCAAGTTCCAGTCCCACAGGCCATCTTTGGCTCCCAAAACGGCGATCGTATAGCGCTCTTCACTTTCCCGCAGAGCCGCTTCCGCCTGCCGTCGCATACTGATGTCCTGAAACGTGACAACGGTGCCCACCAGTTCGTCATTTTCTAAAATGGGAGTGCTGATATATTCCACCAGAAAGCTAGTACCATCCTTGCGCCAGAACACCTCTTCTCCGACATGGTGGATGATTCCCCGTTTAGCCTCTATATCGATCGGGCAGGAAGTCCAGTAGGGATTGCTTTCCGGTTGGGATGAATGGACAAACCCGGCCACCTGCCGACCAATCAGTTCTTCCGCTTCCCAACCCAGCATTTTGGCAGCCACCGGATTGATAAAGGTGATCAGACCCGCCCGATCGAGGCCATAAATCCCTTCTCCGGCAGAATTCAAAATCAGTTCGTTCTGGCGGCGCAGTCGTTCCAGGGTTTCTTCCGCCTGCTTACGGGCCGTCACATCGGTCTGCAATCCAACGAAACTGAGCAGCGTGCCCCTGCTATCAAATACCGGGTTGATCAGTAGCTCATTCCAGAAAGGCGTACCATCTTTACGGTAGTTGAGCAAAACTCCGGTAAAGGGGCGGCCCTCGGCAACCGCCTGCCGCAGTTGATCTACCGTATGCCAATCGGTATCCGGCCCCTGCAGAAACCGACAGTTGTGCCCAAGCACTTCTTCCGCTGAGTACCCCGTGGTACGGGTGAAGCCGGAATTGACAAAAATGATTGGATTGTCGGGCAGATTGGGGTCGGTGATCACCACACCGGTAGACAGGTGAGAAATCGCAGCAGCCAGCCGATCGTTTTCCCGAACAGCTTGCGTAAAGGCAAGTTCTGCCTGTTTTTGTTCAGTAATATCCGTCGCGATGCCATCAATCCGGGTTGTTTTTTTGGCGATGTCACAAACCAGGTAAGCCCGATCTCGAATCCAGCGGATCGTGCCATCGGGATGGAGAATGCGGTATTCCAGATCCTTTGAGCCATTAATCATGAGAATCTGGGAGGCATGGGCAACCCAAGCTTGATCATCTGGATGGACGACCTCCAGCCAGAGTTGGGGATTGGCGAAAAACTCTTGAGCCGAACGGCCATAGACGGTATGCACCGCAGGGCTGACATAAAGCATTTCAAAGCTGGTGGCCGAGATAGACCAGACAACATCTTTGAGGGACTCTAAAATTCCTTCCAGCCGGGCCTCACTCTCATGCAAAGCTGCCAGGGTTCGGTTCCGTTCGATCGCGTAGCGAATGGAGCGTTCTAAAATCGGCGGAGTAATTTCTGCCTTAACCAGGTAGTCGGCCACACCGGCCTTCATGGCTGCCAGGTCAATATCCTCATCGACATAGCCTGTGAGTAAAATAATCGGCGATCGACATCCCCGCAAAATTGCAGTCTGGAGCAGTTCCAGGCCATCGTGCTGGCCCAGACGGTAGTCCACCAGGTAAACATCGTGCTGATGGGACTCAATCACTTCCAGAGCCGCTTCGTAGGTAGACACCCAATCCAGGCGGAAGGTTACGTTTTTGATTTGAGAGAGCAGACTACGGGTAATCAGGTAGTCTTCTTCATCGTCCTCGACAAGCAAAACATTTACGGTGGAGCAACCCATAATATTTTTCTTAAGCACTTAACCTGTCCTTAGGATTCCCCAAAAAGTTTTGGGTTAACTAATCAGGGTAGGGCTCAGCCTACCTGGTTCCCCAGAAAGCCGGGTAGAAAGCCGCCCCTTCAGGCCAGGTTAAGGCCAAATTGCATCCAAAAAGAAGACAATAAGTGAAGAGAGAAACCATCGTCTCCTCTCGTTCTACAGTGGGATTATGGATAAGTTTGAATGTATCCGTGCTTTTACCCAGGTTGTAGCCGCCAACGGATTTGCCGCCGCCGCCAGAAAAATGGGCCTGTCCCGATCGGCGGTGAATAAGCTGGTGATTAATTTAGAAAACGAATTAGGCGTTCAACTCCTGCACCGCAGTACCCGTCGGGTCAGCCCCACCGCCAGTGGACTGGCCTTCTACGAACGCTGCATCGGCATTCTAGCCGACCTGGAAGCCGCCGAGCAGGCCGTTACCCAATTGCAGGAAGAACCAAAGGGTTTTCTCCGGGTGAATGCTCCCATGTCCTTTGGCACCCTGCACCTGGCTCCTGCGCTGGCCGATTTTCTCCAGCAATACCCGGAGCTACAGGTGCAATTGACCCTCAATGATCGATTTATTGACCCGATCGAGGAGGGATTTGATCTGACCATCCGAATTGCCCAGACTCCGGAAAGTGCCAGTCTGGTCATCCATCAACTGGCCCCGGCGAAACGGGTTTTATGCGCCGCTCCGGGCTATTTGGTCGATCGGGGCCAGCCCCACCATCCAGCGGACTTATCCAAGCATTCCTGCTTGCACTATGGCCACCTGGCCAATGCCGGTCAATGGCTGTTGAGTGGGCCCGATGGCGAGCATCGGGTGGCAATTCAAGGCATCTTATGCTCTAACAATGGTGAAGTCCTCAAAACCATGGCCCTCAGCGGCCTGGGCATTACCCTGCTGCCCCGTTTTATTGTTGGCCCAGAGCTAGAGCAGGGCAACCTGCAGGTGGTTTTACCAGACTACCAGCCTCCCCAAACCTATATCTATGGGCTTTACCCGCTCAACCGCCACCTTTCGATCAAAATTCGGTTATTGATTGATTTTTTAAAGCAGCGGTTTCACCAGGCCCTCTGGTAGAAACGAGGGAGCAGCGATTCCTTAAAACCAAATTTTTAATCTTTGAAAACGCAGCTCCACCACGCTTTCAAAGATTAAGTTCCGGGTTTTATTACCTTCCCAATCTGAACCAGCAAGACTCTGGCAGGCTGGTCAAAGTTGCAGGACAGGCCGCAGGACACCTGGCCCGGGAAGCAACTCAGCTATTACCTCGCACCTTTAAGACCTCATCCAGAAGCCCCCGCGCAGGCTGGGCCTTGGTCAGGGCAGTTTGATGATCACTGTAGGCCCGCACCAGGCGAAACAACCCATTTACGCCGGTTTTTAACTGCTCCAGTTCTTCCCCAGAAACCGTTTCACCATCTAACATCTTGACGATCAGGGGTTTGACATCCCCCACTTCCTGCCGGACTTTTTGCAGCTTCTCAACCGCACTCAGCAAAACCTTCAGAGCGTTCAAAACTTCTTCGATGTCCTGGTTCTGCTCTGGGGTTGCAGGGGCCTCTACCGTTTCTGCCATTGCGGGACTATCCTGAGTTTCCTGGGGAGCGCCATTTTCGACTACGGGTGTCCGTGCCATATCCTTGCCTCAATTTATCCCCAGTTTACCCTGTCCTCCGGGGAAGGAACCGCCAGTACCGGGACGGAGGCAAACCTTCAGGGCAGGGCACCCAGGAGTTTTTGCCAGCCTGTCCGATCGCTTGATAGAATAGGATGCCGCACGACGACTACTCTTTTACCCAATCGCTAAATTATGGCTCAGCTCACCCAGCCGAATCTTGCTGACCTCGATATTGCTGCCCTGGATGCAGAACTTTCTAGCCAGATTCCGCAAAAGATTTTAGAACGGGCCTTGAGCCTGTTTGACAACATTGCCATCTCCTTCAGTGGCGCAGAAGATGTGGTCTTAATCGACATGGCCCACAAAATCAACAAAAACATCAAGGTTTTCAGCCTCGATACCGGTCGGCTCCATGCCGAGACTTACCAGTTTATCGAAAAGGTAAGAAAACACTATGGCATCACGATCGAGGTGCTGTATCCCGATACCGCTGCGGTAGAAGCCCTGGTCAAACAAAAGGGGCTGTTCAGCTTTTACGAAGATGGCCACAAAGAATGCTGTGACATCCGCAAGGTGGCTCCCCTGCGCCGTCATCTGGCCACTCTCGATGCCTGGATTACCGGCCAACGCAAGGATCAAAACCCATCCACCCGGGCCGCCGTACCCGTAGCCCAGGTGGATGGGGCCTTTTCAGCCCCCGATCGGCAACTGATCAAATTTAACCCCCTGGCCAACTGGAGTTCGGCGGATGTCTGGATGTATATCCGCACCTACGATGTTCCCTACAACGCCCTGCACGAACGGGGTTTTGTCAGCATTGGCTGTGAACCCTGCACCCGTCCGGTTCTACCCAACCAGCATGAGCGGGAAGGCCGCTGGTGGTGGGAAGACGCAGGCAAGAAAGAATGTGGCCTGCATAGCATCAACCAGGGCCAAACAGCCTCCTGAACCGGGGAACTGACCCATGACAGCAGAGGTGACAACAGGCCCGCTGGATTACCGGGAAATTTTGCAGCAGGCAGTCCATGCTTACCGTTCTGGGAGCAGCGATCGCCCCAGATCCAGCCTTGTTGTGGCAGCTCTGTTGCAGGCAGAGACAGCCGCCAAACGCCAGCGTTTGCAATACCCGTTTGAGGGTTTAGCAGGGGAATGGCGGCTGTGTTACACAACCGGAGTCAAAAAAAAGCAGCGGGGGGGGATCAGCCTGGGTAAAGGGTTGTATCTACCCTTCTGGACTCCGGCCTGCATCGGGTTTGAGCCGCAGGAGCAGGGCAACCAGGCCCAGATCAGCAACCAGATTCGGGTAGGTGGGCTGACCCTGAGATTTACTGGGCCGGCCAGGTACCTGGGCAAGAAGAACCTGCTGGCCTTTGACTTTAATCACCTGCAAATTCTCCTGGGAAATCGCACTCTCTACCAGGGAAGGTTTCATACCAGCAAGGATAAAACCAGCCGCTTTGACCAGCGATCGATCGCCATCCTGCCCTTCTTTGCATTCTTTTTGGTGACCGACGAATTGATTGCCGCTCGCGGCCGGGGGGGCGGGTTGGCGCTCTGGCTACGCCAGTAACCCCAGGCCCAGGGGAGTCTGGCCATAGGTAAATCCGCTTTAATGGAAGAAAGGTTTGGATCGTCTCTGTGGCAGAAACAACGCTCTCTTCCCCGCGTCAGTCCCCTGGCTGGATAACGCAATTAGCCCTGGTCTTTGTAGAGGTCGTTGTTGCCGCTGTTGCTGGGATCGGCTTCCTGACGGTAGGGGCCAGGGGCGGAGCCTGGATTTTAGGAGGGATTGCCGCCGGGGCGATCGTATTTTATGGGTACCGACAGTGGTTTTTCCAGGAGCAGGGGCCTAACCGGGATCTGCGTAAGCTGGGCCAGCTTTTGATTGGGCTCACCGTTGGGTTTTCCGTTCAGAACTTGAACCTGTCCCAGCTTTCTTTTCAGATTCCAGTGTTGATGGCGATCGCATTCTTTCTGCTATTCAATGGTGGTTGGATTGGCTATCTCTATGCCCGCTTAGAACAAACCGATTTACTCACCGCCGTTCTGGCCACCTTCCCGGGAAACATTGGAGTGGTAGCCAGTGTCGCGGCTGACTACGAGCGCAATACGGCCCTGGTTTCCCTGGTGCAGTTACTCCGATTTACCAGCATTATTCTGGCCGTCCCCCTGGTGGCTAATGTACCTGCCTCCCAGGCGATCTCCAGTACCCTGTACAGCTTACTTGCCGATCTCAGGACGGTTGACCTGACCCAGATGCTCTGGTTGGGTGGCAGTCTCTGTCTTGCTTCCCTGGCAGTGATGACAGGCACCCGGCTAAAAATTCCGGTGGCCAGTTTTATTTGCTCGATCGGGACTGGCATCCTGCTGACCCAACTGGTTCTGCCCCTGACCGCCCAGACCTTTCACCTTCCCCAGTTGCTCAAGGTGATGGGGCAAATTTTTCTGGGGATCACGATCGGAGAATACTGGGCTATCCACCCATCCCTGCAGCTCAAAACGGTCTGGCGGGCCCTGCTGCCAGTTGGTTTGACCTGCCTGGCAGCCCTTCTGGCCGCCGCGCTCGCCCGTGGTTTAACCCATTGGGACTGGCTCACTTGCCTGCTGGTCGCCGCCCCCGGTGGGTCACCGGAGATGATCTGGATTGCCCTGGCCCTCAACCACAATATTGAGCTTGTCACCACTGGCCATATTATCCGACTGTTGACCATCAACCTGGCCCTGCCCCTGGTCATTACCCTGACTGTCAGGCTAGAGCAACACTGGCAGTTTGGGAAAAACCCGACCCAGCCCACGGATGGGTTTTAGACAACTTAGCAACAACAAATTAATTTTTATAAGAATTAGTTAACCACTCCAGAGGCGTATGCAAGACTTGAAGAACATCATCCGCTGCTCTTTGTGTCAATGTCTTTCTAGTACTCGTTGCATGAAAGACAATATGCTTGCATTCTATGGAGTCATCTCATTTTTTGTCGAATTCGTCGGCCTCTTCCAGCGAAGAAACCCATCGAGGGGAAGCCGAGAAGCAAGGTCTGGAGCAGGGCCCACTACCGCCGAAAAATGAATGCCCGCCCCGTGAAGCCTGGCTCACCCCACCCAATCCGGCGTTTTTGGAGGATGGCGATTCCCCTTCTACCCCAGCCAGGAAAGTAATCAAGGCATTCATGCCTGGAGTTAGCGATCAGTTATTTTTTACGATTTTTCAGAATTTCTCTGTTGGGATTGCGCTGTGTGACCTGGAAGGGTATGTCCTGACAAGCAATCAAGCCTATTCTGACTTTCTGGGATACTCCCCAGAAGCAATGGTGGGTAAGCATTTCACAGAGTGGACTCATCCAGAAGATTTAGCCTTAGATAGCAAGTTATTTCAAGCCCTGGTTGCAGGGGAACGGGATAGCTATGCGATCGATAAACGCTATCTCCGTCAGGATCAAACCCTTGTCTGGGGCCGACTGACAATTTCCCTGATCCGTCATGAGGATGGGTCGATTCGCTATGTTCTTGCCACCTGCGAAGATATCTCCGATCGCAAACTGGCAGAAGCGGCCCTGCTAGCCAGCGAACGGCGGTTTCGAGTAATTTTTGAAAATGCCAGGGTCGGGATTGCCATCTGTACCCCTCCTGCATATCAAATTAGTTTGAGCAATCCCTTTTTTCAGGAACTCGTCGGTTACAGTGCAGCAGAACTGAAAAACCTGGACTTTACTCAATTTACGCACCCAGAGGATCTGGCCCGGGAACAGCATTTGATTCAAGATTGTCTGGCTGGCTGGCGGGATAGCTACGACATTGAAAAACGCTATATCCGTAAGGATGGTTCAGTGTGCTGGGTCAGTCTGGTAGCTTCAATTATTCGCGATACCAGTGGAGAGATTCAGTCAGGGATTGCCGTGGTGATTGATATTACAGCCCGCAAACAAACTGAAGTGCTGTTGCAACGCCAGATCGAGCGAGAAACCTTAATCACCGGAATTACCAATCAGTTACGCCGATCGCTGAATTTAGACACCATTTTAAATACCACTGTGACTGAGCTGCGGCGAGTCTTACAGGTCGATCGGGTCTTGCTGTACCAGTTAAATGCCAGGGGGCAGGGGGTTGTCATTGCTGAATCCGTTGGTAGTGACTGGCAATCTCTTTTGACCGTTGATCTGAATGACCGTTGCTTTTCAGATGCCTGCATTGCTTCCTATACCAGAGGACGCATCCAAAACACCCCTGATATCCAGACTGCCAATTTGCCAGAATGCTATTTAAGAATGCTGGCTCAGTATCAGGTTCGGGCTAATCTGGTTCTGCCTATATTGCAGGGAGAACAGGTTTGGGGATTATTGATCGTCCAGCAATGTGCAATGCCAAGAACCTGGCAAAACGAAGAAGTTGACTTATTACGGCAACTGGCAGACCAACTGGCGGTCGCCATTCAACAGGCCGAACTTTATCAACAGGTACAACATCTCAACACCAGTTTAGAACTCCAGGTACAGGAACGTACAACCCAGTTGCAACAATCCCTGGAATTTGCCGCTCTGTTAAAACGGATTACCGACAAAGTGCGAGACAGCCTGGATGAGCAGCAAATTCTTCAAACGGTTGTGCAAGAACTGGCCCTGGGTTTAGATATTGAATGCTGTGATACGGGAATTTACAACGAAGATCGCACCTGCTCAACGATTGTATGCGAACACACGAAAAGTATTCCTTCAGCCCTGGGAGCTGCTTTAAACTTGAAGGAAACCCTGCACTCAGAGGTCTATCATTATTTACTTACCGGTAAAAGTTGTCAGTTTTGTGATCTGGTTCCCAACGTGCTGCGGGGAAATCAATACAAGTTCACAATTTTAGCTTATCCAATTTTCTTTCGTGTTGACAAAGCATCTTCCCGAGGGATTGAGGCCATATTACCGAACCATCAAGATGTATTAGGCGATCTCTGGTTATTCAAGCGACCCGACCAGATGTTTAGCGAACAGGAAATCCGCCTGGTGCAGCAGGTAGCCAACCAATGTGCGATCGCTGTTCGGCAGGCCCGTCTTTACCAGGCAGCCCAGTTTCAAGTTCAGGAGCTAGAGCGGTTAAACCAACTCAAGGATGACTTTTTAAGTACAGTTTCCCATGAGTTGCGATCGCCGATGGCTAATATCAAAATGGCATTGCAAATGCTCGAGATTATGTTGCCAGAACCGGCGATCGAACCAGCCAACAATGACAACATTGTTCTGACGGCCAAAACCTATCTCAAGATTTCCCAATATCTGCAAATTTTGAACCAAGAGTGCCAGCGCGAAACGAGTCTGATCAACGACCTGTTAGACCTGACCCGCCTGGATGCCGGAACCGCTCCGTTGCTTCAAACTGAAATAGATTTGCAGAATTGGGTTCCCCACATCGCTGACCCCTTTATGGTACGGCTGCAACGCCATCGGCAACAGTTGTTACTGGAGATTCCCTCCCATCTTCCCCCCCTGACCACCGATAGCGCCAGCCTGGAACGAATTTTGTCAGAACTCTTGCACAACGCCTGCAAGTACACTCCTGATGGCGAGACAATTACGATCGCCGCAGCTCTCGTCACCCGGCCCTCCCAGACCGGCCCAGCCACCTATTTTGAAGTATCCGTCAGCAACTCTGGAGTAGAAATTCCGGCCAATGAGTGCGATCGCATTTTCGATCGGTTCTACCGAATTCCCCTGAGCGACCCCTGGAAGTATGGCGGTACTGGTCTTGGCCTCGCCCTGGTAAAACGGTTGGTAGAATACCTGGGAGGGAGCATTCGCTTAACAACGGGCAATCAACAAACCTGTTTTACCATCCAGTTGCCCTTCAATCCCCTATTTTCAGAAGCAGATTCACCCTGAGCTGGTGCCCCCTGGCATTCCTTCAGGATCGTGAATTGAATCAACCCCGGAACTTAATTTTTGCCGGTGCAGCTCTGCCGTACCAGCGCAAATTAAAAATTTGGTTTTAACTAATTTGTGTTCCTTAGACCTGTATAACTCCCTGCCCATCAAATCTGTCGCTGGGAGGGGTTCATGAGAGCTAAATTCAAACAGACTAAAACATAGAATTTCTAACCCTTGAATCCTGCTGAAGCAGACTGCCAGAGACTCGGCAACCGATCAGGCTTTTGCCGTCTTATCAGGCAAAGAAGAACCCAATTGCGTCACCATGAAACAGCCAGTTTTAGCTGAAGTCCAACTCTCTTCGACTCTACCTGCATCCCAGACCAACGCCCCCAGGGTAGACCTGCCCCTGAAACAACCCGATCTTTTCATTCCCCTGGTCTTTCTGGTTTTGTGGGCGATCGCCACAACCATGTATACCGGGCTACCCAAATATTTGCAGAAGGTTTTGTTTAAGCTGAAGCCACAGCAAAGAGTCCCCTGCCGGGAATGCCAATTTTTCAGCAGCAATCCCTACATTCAATGCGCTCTTCATCCCCTGACCGTACAGACGGAACAGGCAACCAACTGTAGCGACTATCGCAATAAGCAAGATCCATAAGGCGGTTGCCGGGATTTCGCAACCTTCCCGCCAACCGCATACTCTATCAAACAGCCGTCAACAACCAGGCCGGTCAGATGACTTCCTTCACCCGCTGCCGTTTTTCGGTCAGAGTCTCACTAAACACGGCCGAGTAGAGGTAGCCAGCCAGAACAGCTCCCAGAATTGGAGCAACCCAGAATAACCAGGTTTGAGCAATCAACTCGCTACCAGCAAACAGAGCCACACCAGTACTACGAGCCGGATTAACCGAAGTGTTTGTTACAGGAATACTGATCAGGTGAATCAGGGTCAAACCCAGACCAATCGGAATCGGAGCAAAACCTACTGGAGCCCGCTCATCTGTCGCGCCCAGAATGATCATCAAGAAGATGAAGGTCATCACCACTTCAGTGATAAAACAAGCAACCAGACCATAACCGCCAGGGGAATGGCTGTCAAAGCCATTGGTCGCGAGGGGATTAGAGCCCGAGAGGGCAAAGCCAGGTTTGCCACTGGCAATTAAATAAATCACCCCTGCGGCCACAGTAGCCCCAATCACCTGGGCAACAATGTAAGGTAATAGTTCTGAGCCGGGGAACCGTTTCCCTGCCCACAGACCAAAGGATACGGCCGGATTCAGGTGGCAACCAGAAATATGACCGATCGCGTAGGCCATGGTCAAAACCGTCAGACCAAAAGCCAGGGAAACACCGACGAAGCCAATTCCCAGGGGAAATTTGACTCCATTACCGAGGTCAGCGCCGGTAAAAGTAGCGGCTAATACGGCACTACCGCACCCTCCCAAAACTAACCAGAAGGTGCCGATCAACTCGGCTAAACATCTTTTTGCTAGAGTCATTGGTTTAAAACTCCTCTCCTAAAAAACAAAAACATTGGGGGAATGGTCCAATCTATTAAAGGGGTGATAGTTTGCTGCCAACCAACCCGGAATTGAACCATTAACTGATCCAATAGCGTCAGACTAAAAGGTCTATCTTCAGCCATCCTGCCCTGAGCCTGCAACTGGGCTGCTGCGGCCTCTGGACTAAACCTGAAAGATCATCTTTGAGCTTAAAGTACGTTAAAAAAGTATGAAACTGATAAAAGAAAAACTTTAGATTCTGATAGGTATGCTTTTTAATCCGCCAAACCAGCCCGTAAAGCCAGTACAGCAGCCTGGGTGCGATCGCGCACACCCAATTTTTCTAGAATATTGCGAACATGGGATTTAATCGTACCGTCCGTCAGATTTAGATTAGCAGCGATTTCATTGTTAGTATTTCCCTGCACAATCAGTCGCAATATTTCGATTTCTCGCTTGGTCAGAGGTCTGGTCTGAAGAAACTCCCCATACTCCCCAGAGATCGCCCGAATTGGAATCTTTTTGTGATTGCTGATCAAAACCGTAGAATCTCCGCCCGTCTGGGTCATTGCCCGGCGTCGGCTTTTGTCACCCTGGCTGCATTTTTGAGGTCGGTCGGTTTCCCGGGATGGCATCGCTGCACTGGGGGAAGCCTGCCCCCACCCATCTTCAGAACGCTGCGGATAAGGGCAGGTCGATTTGCCAGACACCTGTCGAGCCATCTCCATCGATTTGTGAAGCACAAATTTCATGCAGCTTCTCCCCACAGTGATAGTTCATCTAGCAATTTAGCGGATGAAAATAAAGAAGCTATAAGGACAGCCTAGGAAGATCCGAGAATTTTCTCCATCAGAGGCAAGAATCCTTCCTGATCCGCCGCTGGCAACGGAGAATAACCCTAAACAGGAGCCAGAAACCGGCTCTATCACAGAATTTCAGTCAAGTCTGCGATCGCTGGTTACATGGCCAGCAGCCCTCTTTTCCGGTTCCTTTTGCCGGCTTGAGCCAGAGATTCCATCAGGTTGTGGTTTACCCCCAAGGAGATACAAATGCTACTTCAGATCAAGCCCTGCCGCATCATTGCTCTGTTTCTGCTGGTAGGCATCGCCGCATTGATCACTCCAACCCAACCAAAAGCCGCAGGAGTCATGACTCCCTTTCATCGCACCGTGTCAGGTCTGTATGGCTCTTAAACCCACAAAAGACTTGCCGGAACACCTGAACAGCAGCAACCCTACCGGTAAAAAATCAAACGGTTAACAGTTAATCAATCCGCAAATCCTGGGAGCAAAAAAACCTTAAGATTCCCGAAATCTTTTTTGGAGGTATTTTCGACTAGAAGCATCACTGTTCTCAGGTGCCTCCCGATTCTGAGCCGTCAGCTTGCTGGCGAGCACCCGGTTGGAGAAGTAAGCAATACCCGATACATTGAAACCTGACTGCCTGACAAAACTCAGCGAGTTGCAGTCTCATCAAGCTTTACAGGTGA